>CEQL01002642.1_pt1 | contig 10867 bp, 9 predicted proteins | sample 356281 | NCBI WGS metagenome assembly CEQL01 (sample SAMEA2621203, study PRJEB7988) | marine metagenome | biome: marine biome (ENVO:00000447); feature: surface water layer (ENVO:00002042); material: "saline water (ENVO:00002010), including plankton (ENVO:xxxxxxxx)" | depth 5 m
AATATAGATACATATAAAAAAAATATTTATATTTATGGAATAGCTCAAAACAAAGATGAAAGAAAAGAAGTAATAGGCGAAGCAAAGCAAATATTAGATGTTAAAGATATAATTTCTAGTATTCTTATTGCAGAAGATTTGAGAGTACAAAAAGATTAATTTTTTTTCTTATAATCAATTACTCCTGATGAGTAAGCAGCAACAGATGCTAAGTTTAGAATATCTGAAGTAGACGATCTTAAAGGTGCGATTTCGATTGCTTGTCCAAGCCCAATTAATAATGGCCCAATTACTTTTGCTCCTCCTAGAGCTTTCATTATTTTGTAAGAGATAGCAGCACTATGTTGACCTGGCATAATCAATATATTTGCATTTCCAACAATCCCAGAAAAAGGATATAACTCCTTATATTCTTCACTTAATGCTACATCTGGCTGCATATCACCATCAAATTGAAAATCTACTTTTTTATCTTGTAATATTTCTACAGCATCTCTTATATGTTTTGTTCTACTTGTTAGTGGCTGTCCAAACGTAGAATGTGATAGAAATGCAATCTTTGGATCAAATCCAAAAAGTCTTACTACTCTAGCGGCTGATATTGCTATTTCAGCTAATTGATTAGATGTTGGGTATTCATTTACACTTGTATCTCCAATGAATACAGTTTTACCTTTATTTACTACCATATTTAATCCAAACATAATTTCACCTGGTCTTGGCTCAACAACTTTTGTTATTTTTTCTAAAGATTGTGCATATCTTCTAGTATTGCCTGTAACCATTGCATCTGCATCATTACATGAAACCATACAGCATCCCCATATTACTCTGTCATTTCTTATTAGCCTGTCACAATCTCTTTCTAATAAACCTTGAGATCTATGTAACTTTTTAAATAAAAAATTTTTATACCTCTCTCTTTTTTTACTATTTGTAGAATTTACTATTTCAATATTAAAATTTTCACTTAGTCCAATTTCTTTTAGTCTCTCTTTTACTTTTTCTTTTTTCCCAACTAAAATTGGAATTCCCAAACCTCCATTTTTAAATGCTATTGCAGCTTTTAATGTATTTTCATCTTCTCCATCAACAAAAACTACTTTTTTTTGTGTTTTTTTAATTTGATTATTTATACCTTGTAAAATTGTAACCGAAGGATCTAATCTTTGTTTAAGTTTTTCTTTATAAATTTCAAAATCATCGATTTTTTTCCTTGAAACTCCACTTTTCATTGCAGCTTTTGCAACAGCTACTGGAATTACGCTGATTAATCTAGGATCAAATGTTGATGGAATAATATATTCCTTACCATATTTTGGTCTTTCCCCACCACCCATTGCTGCTGCAACTTCGTCAGGAACATCTTCTCTCGCTAAAGCTGCAATTGCATTAGCCGCAGCTACTTTCATTTCCTCATTAATTGTTTTAGCTCTTACATCAAGAGCACCTCTAAAAATATAAGGAAATCCAAGTAAATTATTTACTTGGTTCGGGTAATCAGATCTTCCAGTTGCTACTATCGCATCTTTCCTCACCTCATTAACTTCTTCAGGAGTAATCTCTGGATCGGGATTTGCACAAGCAAAAATTATTGGGTTTTTAGACATACTTTTAACCATTTTTTTTGTAAGCGTTCCTTTTGCTGATAAACCTAAAAAAACATCAGAACCTTTAATTGCTTCGCTTAAAGTTCGATTTTTTGTTTTTATAGCATGGGAAGATTTCCAGTGATTCAAATTATCTCTGCCTTTATAAATAACCCCTTTTCGATCAACCATAGTAATATTTTCTTTAGGAACTCCATTACTCATGAAAAGATCTGAACAAGCTATTGCTGATGCGCCTGCTCCATTAATTACAATTTTAATTTTTTTTACTGATTTTTTAAATATATCCAACGCATTAATAAGAGCAGCAGTTGTTATAATTGCTGTCCCATGCTGATCATCATGAAAAACAGGTATATCAAGTTTTTCTTTTAATTTTTTTTCAATTACAAAGCAATCTGGAGCAGCAATATCTTCTAGGTTGATTCCACCAAAACTTTTTGAAAAGTTTACAATACTATTTATAATTTCTTCAGAATTTGAGCTATCAATTTCTAAATCTATTGCATTAATGTCAGCAAATCTTTTAAACAATACTGCTTTTCCTTCCATCACAGGTTTTGAAGCTAGCGCTCCCAAGTTGCCCATACCAAGAATTGCAGAACCATTACTTATTACAGCAACTAAATTTCCTTTTGTTGTATAATCGTATGCAGTCTCAGGATTTTTAGCTATTTCTTTTACTGGAGCAGCAACACCTGGAGAATACGCAAGTGCAAGGTCTCTTTTTGTAGTCATTGGTTTTGAAGAAACAATTTCAATTTTTCCAGATTTATTAGAATTATGAAACTCCAAAGCCTCTTTATCTGTGTAATGATCTATTTTAGTTTTTTTCATTTAATGTAATAAAGTATACAATTGAAGCGAATTTAAGACTAATATGATTTATGAATTTAATTAAGTCAACAAGCACATTTAGTTTCTTTACTTTAATAAGTAGAATTACTGGATATTTTAGAGATGTTTTAATTGCTATTTATCTTGGCTCAGGTCCGATTGCAGATGCTTTTTTTGTTGCTTTCAGAATACCAAATACTTTCAGGAGATTATTCTCCGAAGGTACTTTTAATGCAGCTTTTGTACCAAGCTACTCTTCTCAATTGGCAATAAAAAAAAAAGCAAAATATTTTGCAAACACAATTTTTAATATTCTTCTTATAAGTTTATTATTTTTAGTTTTCTTAGTTGAAATTTTTATGCCTGGATTTGTTTTTATAATCGCCCCAGGTTTTGAAAAAAATATAGATAAATTAGACCTAACAATCACTTTAACAAGAATAACTTTTCCATTTTTATTATTTGTAAGTTTATCATCTTTTTTTTCAGCAATATTAAATTCACATAATAAGTTTGCAGCTGCATCTGCATCTCCAATTATACTTAATATATTTTTAATAATTACACTTTCTTTATCAAATTATTTGAATGATCAATTAGTTTTCTACCTTTCACTTGCAGTCTCGCTAGCTGGTTTATTTCAATTATTATTTTTGATCTATTTTGTAAAAAAATATTTTATTCCTTCTTTATCATTCAAATTTAATATTAATGATAAAGTAAAATTATTTTTTAAAAAACTTTTACCAAGCATTTTTTCTTCCGGAGTTACACAAATAAATATTTTGATTGGAACAATTATTGCATCTTTTCAAGCTAGTGCAGTTTCTTATTTATATTATGCAGATAGAATTTATCAAATTAACTTAGCGGTTGCAGGCATTGCTATTGGGACTGTAATACTTCCAAGTCTGAGTAAATATATTCAATCAAAAGATAAAAAAAAAATAATTTTTATTCAAAACAAATCGTTAGAATTAAGTTTATTCTTAAGTTTACCTGCTACCGCAGCACTACTAATTGCATCTGAGCAAATCACATCTTCTTTGTTTGGATATGGATCATTTGATGAATTGAGTGTAAAAAATTCAAGTCTAGCATTGTTTTATTTTGCATTAGGTCTTCCTGCGTTTTCATTAATTAAAGTTTTTTCAAGTTTTTTGTTTGCTAGGCACAATACAATAGTACCTTTTTATTTCTCAATTATTTCTGTTTTAATAAATGTTGCTATAAGTTTGTATTATTTTAAAGATATAGGATTTATTATTATTCCAATAGCAACAAGTATTTCTTCATGGACAAATGCATTTATTTTGTTTTTATATTTAAACTATAAAAAATATTTTTTTTTAAAATTTAGACTCATTGCCAGTATATTAAAAATAACTTTAGTTACAGCTATCAGTTCATATATATTTTATTACTTAATTGGAACATTTAGCAATAATTTAACCTATGATAGTAAATATAAAATATTATTTATAATTTTGGCAGTTATAATTACAATCAGTTCATACATATTAATCTCAATTGTTACTAAAGCTTTTAAATTGAGTGATATTAAATTAAAGTATTAATATAATGGGAAAAAAAATTTTTTCAGGAGTACAGCCTTCGGGTAACTTGCACCTGGGTAATTATATTGGTGCAATTAAAAATTTTGTTGAATTACAAAATAATAAAGAAAACTCATGTGTTTATTGTGTTGTAGATCTTCATGCTATAACAGTAAAACAGGATCCAAATATATTAAAAAATAATATTAAAGAAACAACTGCTGTATTTTTAGCAAGTGGTATTGATCCAAACAAAAGTATAATTTTTAACCAATCTGAAGTCTCAGCACATGCTGAAGCATCATGGATTTTAAGCTGTGTTGCTAGAATGGGGTGGCTAAATAGAATGACACAATTTAAAGAAAAAGCTGGAAAAGATAAAGAAAAAGCCAGTATTGGTTTATATGTCTATCCTATTTTGATGGCAGCTGATATTTTACTTTACGACGCAACACATGTTCCAGTGGGAGAGGATCAAAAGCAACATTTAGAATTATCAAGAGATATAGCTCAAAAATTTAATTCAGATTATTCTTGTCATAACTTTTTAAAAGTTCCTGAACCATTGATTCAGAAAAGTTTTTCAAGAATAATGAGTTTAAAAGATGGAAAAAAAAAAATGAGCAAATCAGATCCATCAGACCTGAGTAGAATTAATTTGACAGATAATAAAGATGAAATAATAAACAAAATTAAAAAAGCAAAAACAGATAATTTTTCTATGCCAGATAAATCAAATGGATTGGATAAAAGACCTGAGGTGGAAAATTTATTAGGAATTTATGCAAGTTTAAATAATCAAAGTTTAGAAAACTCAATTAAAGAGTTTAGTGGTAATAATTTCTCTGATTTTAAAAATAAATTAGCAGAATTGGTTGCAGAAAAAATATCACCAATATCTAAAGAAATAAATAAACTATTAAAAGAAACTACTCTAATAGATAAAATATTGCTAGAAGGTAGTGAAAAAGCTCAAGATATCGCCTCCAAAAAAGTTAAAGAAATGAAGAAAATCATTGGATTTTAAATCAAATTTTTGTTTGAATATTTATAGTTTATTATTATATAAGACTTAATGTTTGTTCAAACTCAAAATACACCAAATCCTAATTCACTAAAATTTTTGCCAGGAAAAAAAGTTTGTAATTCAGAACCATTCGAAATAAGTGATAAAAATGTTTCAGATAATGACCTAGTAAGAAATATCTTATCTATTAATGGTGTTAAAGGCATTTTTTTAGCTGAGGATTTTTTATCAGTAAACAAAAATGAAAATATTAAGTGGGATGATATTAAGCATATTATTATTTCTTTTATTAATGAATATTATTTAAGCGGAAAGGAAATAGTAATTGATAAAAATAAAAAAGTTAATGAAGAAAAAAATTTACTAGATATTGAGAAAAAAATCATAAGTCTTCTTGAAACAAAAATTCGTCCAGCTGTAGCACGAGACGGAGGAGATATTAAATTTGAAAATTATAAAGATGGAATCGTTCAAGTTAAACTTGAAGGTAGTTGTTCAGGATGCCCAAGCTCAAAAATGACTTTAAAACAAGGTGTTCAAAACCTTCTGTGCCATTATATTCCTGAAATAAAAGAGGTTGTAGCGAATTAATTTATATATAGAGTAAAAATAAATGATTCAAAAAAAAAATTTTTCACTAAAAAAAGTTAAGAAAGCTTTGCTTCAAAGAGGCTACGGCATTTATAAGAAACAAAAAAAAAGCACCACTTCAGACTCTAAAAATCTTTTTTTTGTATTTTGTTTTAGCTTAGTATTAATTACAACTTTTGGATTACTACCTAAAACTATAAAATTAATAAACAAAAGTTTTTATAAATCAGAAATTATAGAAAATAATTCAAAAAAAAATTTTGAAACAGTTCTAAGTGGTAAAGAGTTAGAGCTTATGCCAGACGAGAAAGAAAAAATTACATTTAAGGATTTATTTTATGATATTTTCGACTTTGAAGATTTGCCAGATAATACAGTAAGATTAAGTGCAGCAACTTTAGAACAGTTGTTTAAAGAAACTAATTATAATCTTAAAGATATTAGAAAAAAAAAAATAGTAAAACCAATATCAATTGACCTATTGCCAAAAGAGATAAAGCTAATTGAAAATTCAAAAAAAAAGAAGGAGTTATTTATTAAAATTATTTTGCCGCTAATAATTGAAGAAAATAATAGAATAATGTTTGATAGAAAAAGATTATTCTCAATTTTAAATAAAAATAATAATTCTTCTTCGGAAAAAAAATGGTTAAATCAAAAATTTAAACAATACGGTGTAGTTAATAAAGATTTAACAACTTTAAAAATAAGAATGGATATAGTTCCTGTTTCATTGGCAATTGCTCAAGCTGCAAAAGAAACAGGATGGGGAACTTCAAGATTTGCTTTAGAGGGAAATGCACTATTTGGACAGTGGACATGGAGCAAGGATGGAATGAAACCAACAAGTGCGAGTGTTGATACAAAACATAAGGTAATGAAATTTAATATTTTACAAGCATCAGTTAGAGCTTATCAAAGAAATTTAAATACTCATTCTGGATACAAAAAATTTAGAGAAGCTAGGGCTATACAAAGAGACAATCAAGGAGAGTTAAATAGTTTAGAGCTTGTCAATTACCTCGATAAATATGCTGAAACAGGAAAAGAATATACGATAATTCTAAAAAAAATTATAGAACAAAATGTGCTAACAGATTTTGATGATGCTGAATTGCTTCCGACTAGTGAAAAATTAAAAAAAATAATTTAATTTTCTGAAATAGAAAATTGAATACCTAACCACCTCCAACCTTCTTTATCGTTCATAGAGCAGTTTATTCTTCCTCTTCTAAATTTAAATTTTTCTTTAAAATTTATAATTAATTTATTTTTTTCAAGATTTAAATCAGTATTTTTCCACTCTCCACTTTCGTTAGAAAAACAATTAATTAAATTTAAATTGTCTTGTTCTTCAAAAAACTCAATATACATTTCAGGAGGGTTATTGTTGTTTAAAATTAATTTCTCTTCTGGAAAAACTTTTTTATACTGTAAAGGTAATAAATTAATTAAAGAGTTAAATCTTTCTAAATCTCCATATTTTTCATTAATAGGAAATCTTGGCAATTCAAATTTATCCTTATTAAAATCAATTACACCAGAGTGTTGTCCAAAGGCATAACTAAATTTTTCTTTTATAAAATTTTTTTGCTCTAAACTATATTCTCCAAAAGGGTAGGAAAAAAAAATCGGGTTATATCCTAATTTATCTTTAAATATATTTATTGAATTTTCTATATCTTCTTTGAATTTCGATAATTCAAAATTAACCATATATTCATGTGAATGAGAATGATTTCCTATAAAGGCAAAATTTTCTTTTTCCACTTCTTTAATCTGTTCCCATGTCATATATCCAGAATTTCCAACAGGTTTAGTGGAGACAAATAAAATGAAGGGAATTTTTTTTTCTTTTAAATAAGGCCAAGCATTATTATAAAATGAGCTAAAAGCATCATCAATTGTAATTAAAATTTTTTTTTCCTTTTTTGGATTTTTAAAATTATGATCAAATTTATCTGGATTATAAAAATTCAAATTATTTCTGACAATCATATCTATCTGATCTCTAAAGACATTCATTCTAATATTTGTTGAAGGATATTTATTTTCATCAAATCTATGATACATTAAGGACAGACTTCCAAGGTCTTCTGAAAAATATTTGATATTATTTTCTTCTGCATTACTATTAGAGTAAAATAAAATTATAATGAAAATACTTATTGTAGATGCAGCAAGAGATAAAATTTTTTTTAAAATCATAACTGATAAAGAATCATACACTAGTGATTATTTTAACAGTAGGGAAAACTTTGATAAATTTAATGTATTATTAAGCTCATTTTTAATGAATAATAATATAAAATTTAAAGATATAGATGTCGCATTTATCAATCAAGGTCCTGGAAATTATTCTTCAATAAGGATATCAATTGCTACTATTAAAGCCCTTAAATTAGTAAATAGTTTTGATCTATATGGTTTTAAAACTGAAGATGTTATAAATGAGAATTATGATAAAATTATTGAATTATTTAAAAAAGGAGATTTAATAAAGGATTTAATTAAAATACAATATTTAAATTAAAATATATTATGTCAGATACAATAGAAAAAAAATGTATTTCAAAAGGTGTTAAACTAACAGATCAAAGAAAAATTATTGCTAAAGTTTTGTCAGAATCTAAAGAAAATTATGGAGAGTCAGACCACCCAGATGTAGATGAGTTATATAAAAGAGTTTCAAAGGTAGACTCTAAAATAAGTATAGCTACAATTTATAGAACGGTTAAACTATTCGAAGAAGCAGGAATATTGACAAAGCACGATTTTAAAGGTGGTAAAGCTAGATATGAAGCAATTGTTGAAAGCCATCATGATCATTTAATTGATATTAAATCAGGAGAGATTATAGAATTCGTTGATGATGAAATTGAAAAACTTCAAAAAAAAGTTGCTGAAAAATATGGCTATGAGTTAGTAGATCATAAGCTAGAACTTTATGGTGTAAAGAAAAAAACTTAGTTTAATACTGAATGTCGAAAAAAATTTTTATCAAGACTTATGGATGTCAAATGAATGAATACGATTCAAATCGTATTTTTGATAGTGTAAAAAAAATTGGATTTATCAAAACAGATGATCAAAAAAACGCTGATTGTTATGTATTAAATACTTGTCATATTCGAGATAAAGCTAAAGAAAAAGTTTATCACGAAGTGGGTAGAGTAAAAAAATTATACAGAGATAAAGATAAACCATTAATGATAGTTGCAGGTTGTGTGGCCCAAGCAGAAAATCAAGAAATGCTTAAAAGAGAGCCTTATATTGATTTTGTAGTAGGACCGCAGTCCTATCACAAGATAACACAAATCATAAAAAATAATTCTAAAAAAAATTTAAATATTGAACAAACAGATTTTGATACAATAGAAAAGTTTAGATATTTTGATAAAATCAAAAACAATGATAATAAAATTTCCTCATTTTTAACTATACAAGAGGGGTGTGATAAATTTTGTCACTTTTGTGTAGTGCCGTATACTAGAGGACCAGAATATTCCAGACCCTTTTCAAAAATTATTAAGGAAGCAGAAGAACTGGTTAAAAATGGCTCTAGAGAAATTACATTGTTGGGTCAAAATGTTAATGCTTACTCTTACATAAATAATTCAAAGAATTTTAAATTATCTGACCTAATATTAGAATTAGAAAAGTTTTCTGAATTAGAGAGAATAAGATATACGACATCACACCCAAGAGATATGAGTGACGATTTAATTGATTGCTACTCTAAAAGTAAAAAATTAATGCCATTCGTACATTTACCAATACAAAGTGGATCAAATAAAGTTTTAAAACTAATGAATAGAAAACACACAGTTGAAGAATATTTAAACATCTATGATAAATTAAAAAAAATAAATAATTCAATAGAGTTTTCAAGTGACTTTATAGTTGCTTACCCTGGAGAGTCAGAACATGATTTTGAAGAAACAATATCATTGGTTAAAAAGATTAAATTTATAAATTCATTTTCATTTATTTTTAGTCCAAGACCAGGAACAAGAGCTGCAGAATTAAATCTAATTGATAATGAAATTTCTAAAGAAAGATTAGTTAAAATACAAAAATATCTATTTTCACATCAATTAGCAATGAATAAGTCATTTATCAACCAATCCATTGATGTATTGGTAGAAAATAAAATGCACGATCAAGACAAACTATTTGGTAGAAACAAATATTTAAATTCAGTTATTTTCAAAGGTGACAAAAAAGAAATAGGAAAGGTTATTGAAGTAAAAATAGAAAGTTGTAATCAAAACAGTTTATTTGGTAAAATTGATAATAATAATATGAAGGCAGCATAATTTGAATAAAACTTTAAATAAAAAATTTAACACTGATTTAAAGTATGTTTATTCGGATAATGACACTTTAAGCATCATTTTTCAAAATAATGAAGTATTGCTTGGGGTTGTTGGAGAATTTAATAATAATATTAAAGAATTAGAAAATATTACAAAAACAAATATTTATTCAAGGGGAAATTCCATATTAGTTAAAAGTACTCCCCAAAATAATGAATTAGTAAAAAATGCAATTAAGTTTTTAGCTGATCAATTTATAATAAATGGTACTATAGAAAAAAAAGATATAATTTCTTCTGTAAATAAATTTATGATTAATGAAAAAAATAACAGTAAAGAAAAAAATATTGAATATATAATTAAAACACCTAAAAAATCTGTTATTCCAAGATCTGAAAAACAAAAAAAATATGTAAGAGCGTTAAAAGAAAAACAAATAATTATATCTTCTGGTCCAGCAGGTACAGGAAAAACCTTTTTAGCAGTAGCAGTTGGTCTCACTATGTTGTTAGAAAAGAAGATAGAAAGAATAATTTTATCAAGACCGGCAGTTGAAGCTGGAGAAAGATTGGGTTTTTTACCAGGTGATATGAGAGATAAAGTAGATCCATATCTTAGACCACTTTATGACTCCTTATATGATCTTCTTGATTTTGAAAAAATACAAAAAAAAATTGAAATAGGTGATATAGAAATTGCTCCCTTAGCATTTATGAGAGGAAGAACTTTAAAAAATTCATTTGCAATATTAGACGAGGCCCAAAATGCAACAGATACTCAAATTAAAATGTTTTTAACTAGAATAGGAGAAAATTCTAAAATTGTAATTAATGGTGATCCAAGCCAGGTAGATTTACCAAATAAATCGTATTCTGGCCTTAATAGATCTAAAAAAATATTAGAAAATCTAAAAGAAATAGAAATAAT
>CEQL01030023.1_pt1 | contig 10843 bp, 10 predicted proteins | sample 356281 | NCBI WGS metagenome assembly CEQL01 (sample SAMEA2621203, study PRJEB7988) | marine metagenome | biome: marine biome (ENVO:00000447); feature: surface water layer (ENVO:00002042); material: "saline water (ENVO:00002010), including plankton (ENVO:xxxxxxxx)" | depth 5 m
AACTTGCAAATTGAAGCATTTATCCAGCATCAGGCTCCGGTCAACCCTGGAAATTCTGGTGGAGCACTTGTAGACCTGAGAGGAAATCTTATTGGAATAAACTCAGCAATAGCAACACCTACAGGTACGTTTGCTGGATATTCATTTGCTATACCTTCCAACTTAGTTAAAAAAGTTTATCAAGACTTAGTAGAATATGGAGTAGTGCAAAGAGCACTTCTTGGAATTACAATTCTCGATGTTAATGCTGAACTTGCTGAAGAAAAGAATTTACCTGTGCTAACTGGTGTATTGATAGACAGAGTTAATGAAGGAGGTGCAGCAGATGAAGCAGGACTTGAATCTGGTGATGTTATTATAGAAATTAATGGTGTTGAAATAAGAAATGTATCTAATCTTCAGGAGCAAGTTGCAATTAATAGACCAGGAGATAAGGTATTAGTTACTTACATTAGGGAAGGAAAAACAAAAACACTTAATGCTACATTAAAAAATACTCTTGGTACAACTGAAGTAGTTGCTTCTACAAATTCATTTACAATAGACGGAGCTATTTTTGCAGATGTACCTAAAGAACTAAAAGAAAAGCTAGATATAGATGGAGGTGCGCAAATAAGTGAAATTAAAAATGGAAAATGGAAAAATTCTGGAATAACTAAAGGTTTTATAGTTACATCTATAAATAAAAGAACTATTTCAGATGTTGAGGACCTTTCATCCATACTATCTCAATTACCAAAAGATGATGGTGTATTAGTTGAAGGCATGTACCCTAATGGAGTAAAAGCATATTATGGGATTGGATGGTAATAAAAAATTAATTTAAATTTATGATATGAAAAATATCAGATTATTATTTATAATGTTATTTGTAGTTTCAATTTCTTCTTGCGGATTTGAAGACAACCTCCCTTGTAAAGCTTCTGAGTGCGAAAATATACCACCAGATGTACCAAATAAAGATAATGAAGGATAAAAAAAACCCTCACGTGTGAGGGTTAATTCTAGTAAACCAAACTATTAAGATACTGTTTTTAACGTCAAGAATTTTTTTTTGGTTTCATGATTTTAGAAAAAAATGAAAAATATTATTATTCAAGATGACAATGGCAAAGATTATGAGATTAAAAACATTATTGAATTCAAAAAACATATAAAAATTTTTCATACGTTATGTGGGGAAGGAGATAATTCGCTTCATGAAGAAAATGGAAGATTTTTCACTGTTACTAAAGAATTTTATAGACACATAAAGCATCTATAACTAGATATTTAATTAAAATTTTAATTTCATTAATCTATTTAGACTTTTTTTAAATAAATAAAATCATTTGATTCAATTTTATAGAATTTTGAACTAAATTGATGTTCTATTAAATTTAAACTATTAATTACATAAATAAATTATGAAAAAATTATTTACAACACATAACTTTTTAATTCTACTATTTACTACATTTCTAATCTCATGTGGTGGTTCTGAGGATTTTCAGAAAAAGCGAATGACTTTAACTACAACATCTGATGAAGCTAAAGAATTGTTTTATGAAGCTATAGACACGCATTCTGGATTAAATTGGCAAAAAGCTGAAAATATACTTAAATCTGCAATCGCTAAAGATCCTAATTTTATAACAGCAAAAGTCTTATTAAATTCCGGTTTTGTTAATAATGCTGATAGAAAAATTCTTTCTGATATTTATAATAATGAGTTAGATAACGTGTCTGACATGGAAGCTATTTTTATAAAAGGCTGGTATGAAGCTTCTTCCGGTGAAGGGAGGGAGGCTAGGAATACATTTAAAGATTTAACTACTAAATATCCTGATATTTCAACTTTCTGGCTTCACAGTGGTATATTAAAATCTGGTGGAGGAAGTGAAAATATTAATGAAGCTATTAGTGATCTTAAAAAATGTATAGAAGTTGACCCAAATAGTTATGGAGCAAATGCTTATTTAATGGCTAAACACATGGTTGTTGGAACATTAGGTAATATGCTGCCAGTAGAAGAAAGAGATTTGGAAATAGCTAAAATGCATATTGATAGAATGATTGAAATAGATCCAAATAATCCATATGGTCCTACTTATGCTGGTAATTATGAAAGAGCAAAAGGAAATTTTGAAGTAGCAATAGAATATTATGAACAAGTTGGAAAAATACCCTCTGATGATAACCTTAACATCTATCAATCAAATCATTATCTAGCTCTTACAAATACTTTTCTTAAAAAATATGATGAAGCTGAATCTTATTTTAGAACAAATATTGAACTTGCAGAAGGAGGTTATGATAGACAAGCATTGAACTTTATGCCTAGTCTACATATTTTTGCTAACAATTTTGATAGAGCAATTGAGGCAACTGATGAATATTTAGAAAAATTACCAACACTAGAACTACAATATATCTGGGAAAATACTCAATTTTCAAATACACATTTTAATAGATTTCTAGCTTATTCACATAATCAGCAAGATGAAGACTCTTATAATGAGATTGAACTTTTTGCAAAATATAGAATGAATGTTATTGATTATAATAAATCGTCAATGACAGGCGATCAATATGATGAGAGAAAGCAGTGGCTAGATTACAATGTCATATTACTTAATGCTTGGCATGATATTCTCTTTGGAAGATATGATGATGCTAGAGTATCTTTATCTTCAGCAACACAACATATTGATGAATGGATTGAAGAAAATCCTGATGCTCAATTTCCATACTCTGACATTAACGTATTTGAAGGAATGATTCATTTAAATGAAGGTGATTTTAAAGCCTCCATAGAATCATTTGAAAAAAATATTGGAGTAGTAGGACAAGGACCACTAGGTATAGACAATGTATATTTTGACTATTTCCATGGCCTTGCACTAAAGGGTTCTGGAAGAAATGAAGAAGCTAATGATTTATTTAATAGAATTGGTAATGAGAATTTCTATGGTATCGGAAGAGCACTAGTTCGAGAATTAGCATTAAGTCAAATTTAGTTTTTAACTAAAACATAGAATGAAGAACGTTTTCTTTGGATTACTATTATTAGTATATAATTATACATTTTCTCAATCAAACTTTTTGATAAATAAGTTTCAAGTAGAAAATATATCCTCAGAAAACGTTAATTCTATTTTTTTAGATAAAAATAATTTTTTCTGGATTACTACACCAGATGGATTAAATAGGTATGATGGCAGTATAAATTCAATATTTAAATCTAACCCGTTTGATAGCACTACTTTATCAAATAATTTAGTTTTTGAAACATTTCAAATTGACAATGAAGGCTTGTTTATCAAATCAACTTCAAGATTAGATTACTTTTCATATTCAAAAAATAGCTTTTTAAGGACTGAAATATTATCTCCTATATACCACACAAAAAATGAAAATGATTTATTTCTCACATCAAAAAACGATGGAGTTTTTATCTTTAATACAGAAAACTTTCAAAGCTTAAATTTAAAATTTGATCCTAGAAATCCTCTTTCTATATCCTCGTCTAACTTTGATGAAAACCAAAACCAGGCACTTTTAATTGTAGATGAAAATTTATGGATTGGAACAAGCTATGGTCTAAATAAATATAATCTTAGTACTAATCTAAATAAGAGATTTTATGAAACACAGGAAACTAATACATTAAACTCAAATTATATAAATGATTTATTTTATGTTAACAAAAAACTATCAAGTGGAAAAATCGCTATTTCTGATAAAATATTAGCCTCAACTCAGAATGGGTTATCTATAATTGATCCTGATAACAATGAAATAAATAATTACTCATCTTTAGATGATACAAATATTCATAATATATTTTCAGTTGATGATGATATTTTAATTCATACAGAAAATGGAATTTATATAATTGAAAGCATAAATAAAGAGACATTAATTCTTGAACAAATTTCAAATACTATTGAAAACTCTAAAATTAGAATAATTAACAATAATGAATTTATTTTATATACTCCATCATCAAATATTTTTAAAAGAATAATAAAATTTAAAAATAATTATTCAGTTCTTGATGTATCTGTCCCAAGAGAATTTAGAATAAATGATATAAGAAATTATAAAGGGGCATATTATATAACAACTGAAGATGGTATTTATAAAGTCACTGAAAGAATAAATAGTTTGACAAAAGAAAATCAGGATCTTTTAGATGATGAAAAAATTATTGCAATTAAAGAGAATGATTACTATAGGGTACTAATTACTAATATAAGACTCTTAATATATGAAGAAGATGAATTATATATTTATCATGATCTTAATGATCTTATAGGTTCAAAAAATATTGAAAACGCATCAATCTATTTAGAGGAAGATGAATATTTATATATTGGGACAGATAAACTTTTTATTATTGATTTATATACAGATGAGATTAGTTTATTTGAACACTCTAAAGAAGGCTTAAACTCTTTAATGGAAGGTGAGATAAATAATTTATCATTACTTATCGATGAAAACTTTAATAAAGAATTATGGATTTCGTTAAATAATGGAATATCTATTCTTAATGTTGATGAGGAATCATTTAAAAATTTCAAATTTAATCCAAGATCAAAAAATAAATTACCTAATGGTTTTTCATCTGTTCTTAAAACTCAAAATGAAGAACTATTAATATCAAATTTGAATACTGGATTATATAGATATTCTAAAAATCTTGAATTAATTAAACATTATATATTTGATATTAATGATAAATCTAGTATTACAAGCTCTTCTATAAGTAGCCTAATTGACTATAACGATGAGATCTATGTTGGTACAAATGGGGATGGTATTTTTATATATCAAAATGATTCCATCGGTTTTAAAAACTTTACAACTGTAAATGGTCTGCTTTCCAATAATATTTTAGGTTTCCTAAAAACTTATCAACATTTATTTATCTTGACTGATAAAGGGATAAATTATTTTGACTTTGAAGTAATGTCTACACTTACTGACGGAAATAATAATAACCTAAGAAATATAAATAATGAAGATGGACTTGAAATAGGAAAGTTCTTAACTAGTGGCTTGAGTTTTTATGATGATTTTTTATATGTTTTTTCAGAAAATAATATTCAAAAAATTGATTTTTATAATCTTTTTATAGATTATGAGAAACCTATGATTAGTTTAGTTTCATCAAAAATAATTGATGAAAATTATAACGAAAAACAACTAGATATTCAGGATTCAGTTATCAATTTAACTGATGATATAACAAATATTGAATTGACTTTATCCTCACCATCTTTTTATAAAACAAATAATACTCAGCTATTTTATAAACTTGAGCCTCTAAATGAGAGTTGGTTGAATCTTGGGTCAAATAGAAAAATTATAATACAAAGTTCAGGCTTTTCACAAAGTAATTTTGCAGAAAATAAACTTTTATTACCATATGGAGATTATAAGCTGAGAATTAAATCAACAAATAGTTCTGGAATTGAAAGTAATAATCAAATAGAATATCAAATATCCGTTACACCACCATGGTATTTGACTATTTATGCAATAATTGGTTATATAATTTTTATTGTTTCTTCTATTTATTTATATGTTAAATTCAACCAAGAAAGAACCAAAAAATTAATGGAAGATAAAAGAAAAGAGGAGGAATTAGAAGAAGCTCATAACCTTCAAATGGGGCTCCTAGCCAAAGAAAACCCTAATAGAAAAGATTTAGATATTAGTACATATATTAAATGTGCTACTGAAGTTGGTGGTGATTATTATGATTTTATTGAATTTGAAGATGGTAGTTTATTAGTTATTTGTGGTGATGCTACAGGACATGGCACTGCATCAGGAATGATGGTTTCTATTACTAAAGCTGGTTTGCTAGGTATAGACTCTAAAGACCCTAATTATATAATGACTTCCCTGAATAAAATCATAAAAAAAGTTGATATAGGAAGATTAAGAATGAGTTTAAACCTAGCTCATTTTCAAAATGGCTCAATGAAATTAACATCAGCAGCTATGCCACCAATTTATCATTTTGAGAAGAAAGTTAATAAAGTAGATGAAATACAAATTTCAAATCTTCCATTAGGAGGGTTAATGTCTGAAGATTTTACAGTTTTAGATAAAAAGTTTTCAAAAGGAGATGTTTTAGTTATGATTTCAGATGGTTTACCAGAAGCTCCAAATAAAAAAGGTGATCTACTTGATTATGAAGCTGTTAAATCTTGTATTGAAAAGAACAGTTTAAAATCAGCAGAGGAAATAAAAAATGAGTTAGTCAAACTATCAGATAATTGGCTTGATGGGATACATAATCCTGATGATATAACTATAGTAGTTTGTAAAAAACTTATGAATTAGTGTTTATATAGCCAAACATCAATTGCATTTTCTTTTCCTTTAACCTCTATCGATGGTATACTATTAAAATTATACTTATCTCCGATTGCATCTTTTACTGACTTTGAAATTAATATTTCACCAGATTTTGCATGAGAACATAATCTTGCACCTAAATTAATTGTGTCACCTATTACTGTATAATTCATTTGTTGTTCTGAACCAATATTCCCAGATACAGCTTTACCCTTATTTATTCCAATACCAATTCTAAAAGGCTTGTATCCTTCTTTTACTATTTTTTGGTTAAACTTATCTAAAGCAATAAACATCTTAATAGCAGTCTTAACAGCATTATGTGTATCATCATCGGCTTTCAAAGGAACACCATATAGCACCATTAGTTCATCCCCAACAATCTTATCTAATGTTCCATTATATTTAAAAACAACATCTATCATTGACTTAAAATATTTATTTAAAAGCTTAACAATTTCAGTTGGATTTAATTTTTCAGACATACTAGTAAAACCTCTTATATCAGAAAATAATATTGTAACCTCACTTTCCTTACCACCTAAATTTAAAGAGTCCTCACTTTCAAGAAGTTTATCTACAATGTTTTTAGATACATACTTTTTAAAAGTGGATTTAACTTTATTTATTTTAGATAGATCGTCAATTGCAATTACAATTCCAGAAAAATCTTTTTTTTCATCAAAAACTGGAGAAAAAGATATATTAACACTTATTTTTTTATTACCAGATTTCAAGGAAAATTCTGTTTCAAAAACTCTTTCTTGATTTATCTCAACATTTTGAATAATATTTATAAGAGTATCCTCATTCTCAAAAATTATCAAATAATGATTCCCTAGAATTTCTTCTTCGGACTTCTTTAATAACCTAATGGCTTCTTTATTCACAAATTGAATTTCTCCAAATAAATTAATTTCAATTATTCCAGTAGTAATTGAGGACATAATATTATCGTTAAGTTTATTTGATTTTTTTAGAGATTCTACAAGCCTAACATTTTGATATGCTATACTTGTTTGGATAGAAATTGCCTCCAATAACTTTTGATCATTTGAACTAAAATCACAAATTCCATTTCTAGTTTCTTTATCAAAAAGAATAAGAGCACCAACTAATTTTTTATTATAAATTATGGGACTAACCAATGAATAACTTGACTGGAATAATTTATAATTGAAATTATCATCTTTTTTAATAATAAAAGATTTCTGACTTAAATTTAATTTTTTTAAAAAACCTGATCTAGTATTAAAAATTTGTTTTTTTATTTTTTCTTCATCAAGATTAAAAACTGAAACTGGATCGAAAATGTTTGTAACATCATTTTTTAGAAGAAGGAGCCCTTTTGATGAATTAATTACTGATGATGATAATGATAAAACACTAAAAAAGAGTTCTTTAAGATCATCTAATGTATTAATTGTATTTGTTAAATCAAGAAGAGTTTCTAACTCTAAATACTTCTCATTTAAATCCTTGTTCTTTTTTAGGAGCTGTTTTTCTAAATCTTCTACTGACTTTTTTGAAGATATTTTAGACATGAAATCATTAAGATAAATTATCTACTCCAGAATCAACTGAGTCATAAACTACACAATATTTTGTAAGACCCATTATATTAAAAGTTTTTTCAACTATACCAGCTAGATTAGTGAAAGCTAATTTACCATCAACAGTTTGTAATTTTTCTATTAATTCAATCAATATTGAGACCCCAATACTATTAACAACTTTAGAATCTTCCATATCTATTAAAAAATTAATTTTTCCCTCTTCCATTTTCTGATTAAAAACTTCTAATACAGCATCTCCAGCAATATTATTAAAATAACCACTTGTAGTAATCACTACTACTCCACTTATTTCTTCAACATTTTTTATAGTATCACTCATTATCTTCTCTTTTTTTTGTCATTGTAACAGTTGTACCGGTTTCGTCGCTATCATATTCAACAGTATCCATAAGTTCAGATACAAGTTGAAGCCCCCAACCCCTTTTTCTTTCTGCATTAAGTTTATTTTCAATATTAGGAATTTCAACTTTTGACTTATCGAATCCAATACCTCTATCCTTAACTTTAATTGTTAATTTATCAGTTTCAACTATAAAGTGTATAAAAATTTCTTTTGTTTTTGAATGCTCAAAAGCATTTATACACGACTCAATAATTGCCATACTTATTTCACCAGTTTTTTCTTCCGATAAGTTCATATGTCTAGATATTACTTCAGCAGTTTTAGTTGCAGATAACTCTATATCAGGAATTACTGGCAATTTTAATTCGACTACAGGATTATTATTACTCATATATAAATTTAGTTAGATAAATACATATTAACAATTAAAATAAGCTACTTTTTGATATATTTATAACATAAAATCAAAATAAGAAATTCAATGAAAAAAAATAATATAATTTCAAATTATTGGGACCTTATTGATTACAATGTTCATCATATTCAACACTCAGAACTAAAAGCTTCTTTAATATTAACAGCATATGGGTTAGTTTTCGGACTTGCTTATGATATTAGTGGAAACTTACCAATACCTGAAAATTATAAGTATTTATTATATATAATGATTACAGTATTTATAGGATTTACCTTAACCTCAATTTTTTTTGCATTTAAGACATATATTCCAAGAATTAATCAAAAACTCAAAAAGTCAGTTTTTTTCTTTCACGACATAAACTTCTTTTATAAAGAAGCAGACGTATACTCAAAAGAACTTATTAGTGTGATGGAAAATGAAAAAAAACTAAAAGAATTATTAGCAGAGCAAGCATTTATTAATGGAGTTATTGCATCAGATAAATATATAAATGTCACAAAAGCTATAAAATTTATGATATTATCTTTCTCCTCTTTAGTATTAATACTTCTTCTAGAGTTCTTATTGATGTGATTCCATCACTATTTTAGCATATTTAATATTCTTTATCTTCTGATCTCTACCCTTTTCTTGCATATAAGCAGTATAAAAATTATGAGAAAGTAAAAATTCATATTGAATTTTATAAAACTGATTTTCATTATCTACAACACCACATTCAAGCCATTCCTTTTTTAAATATTCTGAAATTTTTTCAAAATCACCAGAACCAATATATTCAAGATCAGCATCTCTAATAATAGACTCTAATAGATTGCTAGGCTTCTCTTCAACTTTTGTAATTAATATCAGAGAAGATACTGATTCAATATGATCATCTGAAAAATAATATCCTGGTAATATTTCTTTTGATATTTGAGCTCCTATCTCTTCATGGTCAATATGGGATTTAATAAATCCATAATCGTGTAATAAGCAAGCCGTTAATAAATCCCTCCAATCATCCCTACTTAAATTATAATGATTACCAATTTGTTTAGCTGAATTAATTACTCTTTTAGTATGATGAAGATTATGATAATGGTATTTTGAATCTAGCTTATTAGATAAATCTTTATAAACCAATTCAATTAATTCTTCCGGTAAGTACTTACTTAGTTCCAAAATGTATTTAAATTCAAATTTATTTTTTAATAATAAAGAAAAATTATTAAATAAATTTACTTTTGCTCATTAAATAAATCATTTCAAATGAATAAAAAAATCATAATTGCACTTCTAATTTCTTTAGTTTTTTTTGGTTTTACATCCAATTCTCAAACTGTCATAAATACTGAATCAAACCTTAATAAAATCGATTCTACTTTCCATCTATTTATAGATGGAATGGGAGATTATAAAAAAGGAAACTTAGATTTCTTTATGATTAAATCCAATTTGACTATTGGATCAAGAGTTAAAGAAAAAAACCTTCTTAGACTAACTTTTTCAAATAACTACCAAAAATTTAATGGAAATCCTTTTAAAAATTCAATTTCTGGTCAAATGAGACATAATTACTTTTACAATGTAGAGAAACACCATTCCATATTTTCATTTATTCAGATTGGAAAAAGTATGAGGTCTTTAATTGATAGAAGGTTTTTAGTTGGAGGTGGTGTTAGAAAGAGAATTACTCCATCAAAAAATACTGGATATTTTGATATTGCTATTGGAGCATTCTATGAAAACGAGTCATATCCAAGTTATAAATTTCAAGAAGTTGAATTTATTCCAAAAACTTATAATAACTTAAGATTGACACTTAATATCTTTACAAGATTAAAGTTCAATACTCATTGGAACCTAGTAACTGTAATGTACAGTCAGTGGAAATCAAATAGACTAAAAAACTATAGAATTTTTTTTGATACAACATTAAACTATATAATTAGTAAAAAGGCAACTATATTTCTCAAGTTTAATGCTAGAGTTCAGTCTGAACCATATATTCCTTTTATTGCAAATGAAACTGACACACTACTCGGTTTTAGAGTAAATATATAAAAAAAGCTCCCCAAAATAGAGAGCTTCTTTTATGAAATAATTGAATTATTTACTCGCAGCTGGTCCCTCATAGAAAACAACTTCATATATTACGGTAGT
>CEQL01005504.1_pt1 | contig 10751 bp, 13 predicted proteins | sample 356281 | NCBI WGS metagenome assembly CEQL01 (sample SAMEA2621203, study PRJEB7988) | marine metagenome | biome: marine biome (ENVO:00000447); feature: surface water layer (ENVO:00002042); material: "saline water (ENVO:00002010), including plankton (ENVO:xxxxxxxx)" | depth 5 m
GTAAAGGAGATCAATATGAAAATTTTAAACTGGTTAAAAGAGTTTTTTGCTGTTCCTGCTAAAGAAGTAAAGAACATTGTGGTTGAAGGAGCAGAAGAGGTAGCTACTCAAACTAAAGCTAAAGTAACTAAGATCAAAAGAAAAAGAGCTAGGAATAAAAAAGGCAGGTTTGTTGCTGATGATCCTACGACTGAGAAGAATGAGGCTTACGAGGATAAATAACAATCTTATCTTTCAGTAGTTCACTATTCTTTGTAGTCACACAGGCAGCTTTAACACTATAGGTATGCTCTAAATACTTTTTTAATAAACCACATTTATTAATTTGATCTGTGCCTTCAAAGTTACTAAATGCATACCAATTAGCTACAGTTATTAAATACAAAGTTGTAGTCATCTTTTAGTCTCGCTAATAAAAAGGCTAACCCAATGTTGCAGCACTAGGTTAGCCTAAAAGGGGATTGGTTAAAATGTCAACCATTTATAATGATACTCTATTTAGGCTGTGGCTTTCCAGTATTTATAAGCAAGTTTTTGGTTTCTCATTGCAGCAGAAAACTGAGAAAAGTTAATGTCTTTTGATCTTTTTGCTCTACAACTTCTGCATTCATAGAATGTACCAGGAGTAAATTGTTCTCTGTCATCACATAAACAGAACTTACATACATACTTTTCTTTTTTCTTTTTCCCTCTCATCACATTACCATTTAGTTCTATGTGCCCAATAACGAGCACTCATCTTGGATGGGTTAGCATCTTGTGCATTGTGCCTAGCATAGTAAGACTTTTTCCTGGCTTTGTCTTTCGCAGTTTTAGGATTCTTACCTGCTCCTCTAACTCCTTGCTGTCCAAAGCGTATCAACTTTAGCTTATGTCCATCCTGGGCTAAGACCATATGTGATTTAGTTTTATGATCAGGAGTTCTTTTAGGTTTGTTTACTCCTTTTAGCCTATACTTTTTCAGCATAGCTTTCTTTCTATCTTCGTGTGACATTATTTTTTCCTATAAGCTCTAGTCTTTCTTGCTATCTTTTTAGGCTGTTTAGAATGTTGCTTACCTTTTTTAGTATCCTCTCGCTTCTTCCTGGTCGTAGCTGCATACTCTTTTGCACTTAATGCCTTGATTGCTTTTTCAGGAAGGTATCTTTCACCTGTTTTAGCAGAGGGTTTACCTGATTTAGTGCGCCACTTTTGTTTAGTCCAATCTTTCAAAGACTTTTGAGATTTTTTAAGAGCCATTATTTCTTTTCCTTCTTAATGCTTCTTTACCTCTTTTTGCTATAGCAGCCTGTTCCTTTTTACCTGCTACCTTAGCTCTCTGTTCTAATACAGTAAGGATCTGTATCTTTCTAGCAAAAGGCTTTTTAATATTCTTAACTTTGCGTACTGTGTCTCTAGCATCCTTTACAGTAGCATATTTAATACTGACTGTATCTTTAGGATTCTCATCAGTGTATAGCCTTCTCCCAGAGCCTTTAGGTTTTTTGCCAGTACCTTTCTTAGGATCAGCCATTATTACTTGTAGCCTCCACCTCTATCTTTGTATTGCTTGGCTAACATCTGAGCTTTTCTAGCACTCCACTGTCCAGGCTTACCACCTTTTGAACCTGCTTTAATCTTATTAAATAGGTTCTTACGCATGGTGGGTTTGGTATAGTTACCTGCTTCATTAACTCTAGACTTACTCTTTTTCTTCTTTTTTGCTGGCATCAGCATCCTCCTGTTTATCTAGTTTCTGATAATAATCAACAATAGATAACACCTGTCTAATATATCTTTTTAATTCTGCCATATTTACAGATAAATTTTCATACCCTGTAGGACTGATACCATAGTACACATTAGTAGGAGCTTCTCCCTTTTCTAAGTCAGTAAGATACTCACTCATAATAGCAGGGGTAAGCACTGTCCATTCTACAGGTTTAGTATTTACTTTATTAGGAAGGGGAGGATGGTACACAGCAGCAGGTTTAGTAATAGTAACCACCTCTACTGGTTTTACTTCAGGAACGTAGGGATCATTCCCTAGTAAAGTACAACCATTACATGTTGCTAGAAGCAGGATTAGTAATATTCTCAAGTTCATTTAGAACCTCTTTTGTACCACGATTAATAATGTTCTCAATTAATTTAGGCTTTCTTAAACTAAGTACATTCATATTGTGTTTATCGAACTTACTTTTTAAATTATCTACTTCTTCTCTAGCCTCTGCATTAGCAACTTCTAAAGCAATAATCCTTTTAAATGCTTCTTCTTTATCCTGTTCAGCCTGTAAAACCTGGTTATTAAGATCAGCAATACTGTTTTCTAGCAATGCTTGATTGTCTGCAGACTGTCGTAACTGTACAGCTATCGCTTCTTTCTGAGCTTCTGCTTTATCATAATATAATTTAAAAGCCCCTGATACTGCAGTTAATCCTACTAGTAATACTGCACTGACCTGCCACATATAACTACTCCTAGTCGTAGAAGACCTCGTTTTCAGATACTCTCTTAGGGATACAATATGCGGTAATATTTTGCTGAGGGTAGCTAGGTCTGTCATACGCACTTGTTTTACCCATTTCTATCGCTCTACTGAATATATTACAGCGATATATGCTCTTAAATAGCATCTTATTATCTGATACTACATTGTCATCTACAATAACCACTAATACAAAAGCAAGCACTAACACTGTTGCCTGCCACACTCGCGTATATTCTTTAATATTCTACGTTTCTTTTGTAGTTCTTGTTTGGCTTCTTGAATCTTATATTGTTCATACATCCACTTAGAGCCATATCCAGTAACACCCAGGGTTACTATAAATACTACCATAAGGACAACGATGCTGATCTGGCGTATCTTCTTCCTTCTTTTTTGTCGTTTGATATGTACTGTCTTTAAATATTGCTGATGCTCCTTTTCACTCTGCGCCCTTATCCTCTGGGCATCTTGCCATATGTCAATGCATCCACTCATCAGGCAGATGTCTTTAATTTGTGTTTCTGTATTTTTGATTTTTCTGCGTTGGATACTAAGATCCATCGCTTCTTTAGGAGTCAGAGGACGTTTTAATTTAGTCTTCTTTTCCCACTTGTCTAACTTTGCAGAGGTTTCACTAAACTTACCTAGAAGCCTAGCAGCATCCTGGGCATTGGCCTTGGTCTCTTTATAAGTAGCTACTGCACTGTTGATAGCACTAAGAGCACTACCTATTGCTGCAAGTTCAGCAAACAACTATCTAACTAGCTAGAGCCTCTAGTCTTTTACAAAGACGTTCAGCCCTATCTCCCACTTGTGTATGCCACCGACTATCTCTAGCTTCAGCACCTGCTAAAGCCCAATCATAGTCTTTGAGAGCAGCTATGTGTTTACGAAACTTACTATATCTAGGTCTTCCTAGATTAAACATCATATTGACACAAACTTCTTGGACTTCATCAGGAAAGCCATACCAAGTGTACTTACCAAACATTACTTCACATTCACTGATAGCAGTGTCTAGATCTTTTTGGAAGACTTCCCATACTCTATCTTGATTAACAGGAGTGCCTACAGGCTTACCATACTCAGGGTCATCTTCTAATATCTTATGCCCTATACCAAACGTAAGGACATTTTCAGAACACATATAGCATTCATAGATGATGCCTTCATCAATCTTTAGCTGTTCAAAAACATTACGTTTGTTCATAGCATAGTTCTTTTAGTAAAACCTAGTCTTTGCATAGGATCAGTAACTATCCTTCCTCCTCCTACAAGTCCTAATCTTTTAAGAGGATCTTCTTCATCAATAAAAGGAATACCTGCTTGCACATCATAAGGAAGCCCTGTTATTTTATCGACGCGCTCATCAGGTTCTAAAGGAGCATTAGGAACTAAGTTAGGATAGGTAACTCTGCCTCCTATTTCATAACTTATCCTAGAACTTCTTCTTTGTGGCCTATTGACTTCATCTTTTAATAAATCTTCACCTGTAAATTTTTTGTAATATTGTAATGCTTGAGAAACTAAAGGAACTTCATCTAATATTTCTTTAAGTGCTCCTTCTTTATCATTTGCTTTAAGATCGTCAACTGAGTCACGAAGTGCTCTACCAAATGCATTAATAAGAGCAATGCTAGGAGAAAGCCCTTCAACTACTGCAGTATCTCCACGCCCTCCTAAATTATATTTAATTGTGTCAGCAATTTTATCTATGAATACATTACTAAATACACCTGATATTCTTACTCCATCTGCCATTAAATTAATATAGTCTTCTTTTTCTTCAGCTTCAGGACGTTCACCAGGGCTAACTAAAGTTTTTAATTCTTTAATCCCCATGTAAAAAGGAATAGCTGCCGCCATATTTAAAGCTAACTTAGCATCTCCATCTTCAATTCTAGTAACCATACTATTTACTTGAGAAGATTTAGCCATAGCCCAAGACATAAACTGACCTATTGCTCTCATATAAGGATTTTTATTTTGAGAAAACACTAATCTATTCCCTATTAAAGGAATAATTGCATCCCTATCAGCAGCTTTTCTACCTGCTATATCTAAAAATACTTGAGTTTTTTTATCTTTAAATGCATCAAGAGCAGTGTCATGTTTTAATATTTCTTTTAAATCTGCACTATCAGCAGCATTTAAACCAAACTGTTCTAATTCTTTTAACTCAGTGCTATTTAAATTAGTACGATCACCTTTAGATTTTTTAGCTAATGTGTAGGCTCTACTTACACCTACATCATAAGCAAAGTTTCTTGCTACACTGGTTATTTTTTTCAAACCTACAACAGAAAAATATAATTCTTGAATTTTAGCTAAGTTATCTCCATATTTACTTAAAGATTCAGAAGAAAATAATTGAGTAAGTTCTCTTTCAAAAGAGTTGTCATATCTAAAAGAACCTATAGTAGAAAATCTTTCATCGGGTTTAAAATTTTTAACTAGTTGTTTTGCTGCTGTACCAAAACCACTGTTAATAAAAGGCTGTAATAAATCTGGAAGGTTTGCAATACTAACAGTAGTCAAATAACTCATATTACCAACAGCTTGTAAAGTTCTTACAAGATACTCAGAACTTTTTCCTGCTGCTTTACCATGAACTCCCCAATAAGCCTCAATACCATTTGTAATAGTGTTTACATAATTTTCTCTTGCTTTATCTAAAGCATTATATTTTTGTTGACTAGCTCCTCGTTGTTTTTTTTCAAAAGTATCATAGACTTTCTTTAACAAATCATTAATCAATGCTCCATTAGGCCCAAAGGTTCTAGAAAATTCCACAACCTTTATAGTATTTGTACCATAGGTAGCTAATGCTTCTTGTGCATTTAAATCTATCCAGCCTTTAGAAGCTAAAAACTTTCGTGCTTCAAAATCAGTCAGTTGTCTTTGATTTTCAAAATAATCAGCAGTGCCTCTGAAAGTAACTTTATTATCATCACTTCTTGAAAAAACTGAGTCGCTATCTTTATAAATATAAGAAGTTCTTCCAGAAACTGCATTTGCAAACTTATTAGCATCTAACCTTTTACCTTTATTTTTAACCTGTATTTTAATAGCTTCTTGTAAGTCTGAAATAAAAGCAGGTAAATTTTCTTGTATTTTGACACTATTAAAGACTTGAGTAAGTCCATAGTCGTCTAACTCTTTAAAATCAATATCTACTTCAGCAACACTATTTTTCATACCCTCTTGAATTTTTTGAAATATAGGCAAAGCTTTTTTTGCTTTTTCTATTTGTTCTCCAGTAACATTTTTTAAAGTTCCTGCTAGTCCTTTATACCCTGGTTTAATAGCATTAACATCTACAAACCCGTTCATTAATTCGCCAACCATAATAGCAATATTATTTTGTTCAGTTTCAGCTAAACTAGACTTAGCAAGAAAAAGATTTTTGGCTGCTCCAGAAACATCTGAAAAATAACTAGTAACAGGAGATACTTCCATTCCTTCAATAGTGTATAAAGATTTTAAATAGTCTGCTTGTAAACGAGAAACTCTTGCTTCTACAGAATCTGTAGCACTTCCGAATCTAGAAAATAATCTATTGCCTATAACTTTAGCAACCCCTCCTAAGGCATCCATTTTACTTGCTACAGTAGTAGCTGTAACAGATTTTAAATTATTTACTTGATGTGAAATGCCTTCAAGAAGAGCTTCATCTAAAACTAAAAGACCTTCTTCTTTTTGAAGCGAAGTTAATTTTTTTGAGTTTTGAATACGTTTCTGAAAAACTCCTACTCCAGCTCCTAACATCATTCCATAATAGAGATAGTCATGTGTGCCATCTTCATCAAACATATTACCAATAACACCACCACCTATTGCTCCAAATATAGGTCTTGTAACTTGTCCCATAACAGAACGATAAATATTTTGTGTGAGTCCTCCCTTCTGAGCTAACTCTTCAATAACTTGCATATTTACTGATGTAGTATCTTCAATATTAGAAGCTACTCTTTTAACTAAGTCTTGTTTTAAAAGTTTTTCAAGATCTCTTGCTTTTTTTAATGCTAATTTTGTTTGTTCTTTTTTATCCCCTGTTACTGTTTTTAATTGTTTTTTAAGAGCAGTAATACTTTTTAAACTTTTATTATGAATACTAATAGCACCTGCAAGTTCTCTAACATCTAATCCCATTTTATTTAAATTAGACTCTCCTACAGACTCAGTAACATTATTAAGAGCTGCAGTTAAATTACCTGCTTCTGTACCACTTAATTTGTCATAAGTTGCTTGATCAGCAAAGTCAGCAATAGGACTACCAAAAGTAGGTTTTGTTGCTGATGAATTTTTTAAATCTGTTAGTAAATCTTTTGTTTCTTTTGTAGCAGCAGAGCGCCCTTTAAATAAACCAATAGATGTACCAATGATGTCTGCACCAGCCGTTCCTACAAAGCCTAATCCAGCTTCTATGCCTACTTGTCTTAAATCTACATCTCCTTCAATAACTTTTTGCCTAATAGCACTTTCAGTGCCTGTAACTGTGCCTCCTAGTGTAGCTGATGCTACTACTTGACCTGTTCTTCCTGCTTTAAGTCCTACTGCAGCTACTTTAGCCCAAGGAAATACAGCATAAGTAGGATCAAATACATTTTGAGAAAGTCTTCCTGCAGAAATTGCTATATCTTCTTCATCTCTAGATAAAGTTGCTAGTTTGGGATATTTTTTATCTATCTCTTGTTGTCTTAAACTTTCTGCTACTTGTAAGTTAACAGAAGTATCACCATCATTTAAAAAAGCATCTAAAGCTGCTGAAATATATTGATAAGCGTTATAACCAAGAGTAGTTTCTTGCTCCATACCATAAGATATTTTTTCAGTAACAGGAATTGTAGATAAATCAACAGAAGAAGTATCTTCAGCTATGTATTCATCTAAAAAAGTTAAAACTGGTTTTTCTGTTACAGTTTCTGAGGGTGTTATATCTGTTTTGACCTGTGAAAAATCTTCTGATGTAGGGTAAATTTCATTCAAAAAAGAATTAAAATTTACTGTAAGATCTTTATTTAATTCTATAGTCATTTATAAACCTAAATTACTTAGCAAGTAAACTATCTGAAGTATCTTTAGTTATTTGTTGAGCGTATTGAATGTACTCATCTGTAAACCCTACTTCTTTCATTAACTCAGGTGTTACCCCTGACATATCTAATATATCCCTAAATCTAAAAAATTCTTCAGGAGGTCTAGGATTACGTTGTAAATCTTCTAACAACAGCCTTACTCTTCTTTTTTGTATATTCATCCCTAAATTTTTAATATCCCCAAGAATAGAAGGGGTATCTGGAGCTGGATTAAAAGAATCAAAACGATCTCCCCCAGGTCTGTTGAATAGTCTTCGTTGAGAAGAGCTGTCTTCTAAAGAATCTAATATATTTTCTTTAGCTATAAAAAATTCTTTTAAGTCCTCTTCAGTATTAAAATCTCTTCGAAACTTAGATGAATCTTGAAGTTGGGCATATAACTGTGTTATTTGAGTTTTTATATCTGAACTAGAAACATTATTCTTTCTAAGCTGTTCAATAACATTAGTCATGCTTATACTAGTTTGATCTATAATATAAGTAGTATTTCCTTGTTCACTACCTGGATTAAATGCAATTGCACCAGTGCTAACTTCTAAATTAGGTGTTTCAGGATTAAAACGGCTTAAAAATCTAGCAGCGTTTATACTAGAATATTTTTTATTAGGTTGAAATCCTATACGCACAGCAGGAGAGTCTCCTCTTAAAAAACCTCCTCCCTCTTTTAAAATTAAATCATTTTCTAATGCCTCATACATTACATCTACAATTAATGTTTTAATTTCTTCAGGATTTTTATTACCTACTAAAAAAGGATTAATATTTTTATTTTTGGTACTATTTAAAAAATATTGCTGAAGACCATTTTTAGTTTTACTTAATAATTCAGGTGCAAGAGCTATTAAAGAATCTTGTACTTTATCTTCCCTTAATTCTGTTTGCTCCTGTATTTTTTTAACAAGTGCGCTATATCTTTCTGAATTTCCACTTGCTAAATCACCAATAATATTTTCACCAGTTTTAGAGGTAAAAATACTATCTTGGAATACTTTAGTATACTCACTTGAATGGTTATAAACAGAAGAGCTATTACTAAAAGAAAGAGCACTAAAAATATTATCAGGATTTATATTTTCTGCAGACTGTTTTGTGCGTAAATCTAGGCTACTTGCTATATTAGCACTAGCTCTTTTAACTTCATCACTAAAACCTGCACTTTTAGCTACTATTCCATAAAAAGTATCATCTAAATTAGAAGCATCTTTTTGCAAAGCAGTTAATAAAGCATAATCTCTAGCAGCTGGCCCTTGTAAAGGCTTACCATCTTTAGTTACTCCACTTAAAAAATCTATGTAATATCGCTCTGAATCAGTCCATTCACTTTCAGGAGTTTGTCCTACAACAGCTTCTATAATAGGTTGTCTTGTAAAATCTGTACGTTTTTTACCAGGAAAAATAGACAAGGCTCGATCAATTAAAAAAGTACCTACTTTTTCACCAGGAGTTTTACCAAAATAATTATCAGCTTTATTTAAAGCAGTTTGTATAGCTTCATAATTTTTAGTTCCAGCAATAGTAGTGTAAATATCTTGCACTTCAGAATTTAACTTAGTAATTTCATTTTTAAACTTAGCATCGTTATTATTTACAAATGTATTAAACGATGTTTTTTGTATTTCATCTAAAGAATCAAAATCAGGTGCTCCCATTTGAAGCGCATAAGCTTGTTGCATTTCAGGAAGTTGACTTTTAATAAGAGCATCAGGATCACTTAATTTACTTATAAGACTACTTAATTTTTTTAAATTTCTTTGTTGATAAGCAGCATCTGTTTTTGCTCTTCTTCCTGCTTCTGTATCTGGAAATTTTCTTCCTGCATTAGGTAAAATAGCTTTTCCTACAACATCTCCTAAAACTTTAATTCCTGTTGAAGCAATAGAACCTACTATAGGCTGAAAAAAAGCAGCTCTTAACTGATCTCGCCTTGCATCTCTTCTAAGCTGTCTTTGAAACTCTTGCTCTTCTTCACGCTGTTTTTGAATTTCAGTTGATCTAACATCTGCTAACAACGAATAGGTTTCACCTAAAGTAGGTAAGGACATTTACTCTTCTCCTAACAATGAGCTTCTTTCAGGCATAGCTTCCTGAGGAGGAGCCAATAAAGATTCTCTTTCTGGTATTTCTGCTTCTTCTAACTGTTGTGCTATATCTTCAGGTATCTCAATATTTTCAGTATCCATATCAGGACTTAATGCTTGCTGCATTCTATCTTCTTCAATATCTTCTTCATCATCTTCTTGAATAATAAAATCTATCTGTTGTCTTTCTGCTAAAGCAGCAATCATGTACACCACTTGCTCTACCATAATAAGCAAAAGATCAGGATTTATAATTCCATCCACATATGCCTGATACATAAGCATTTCTGATATATCCATCAGAGGAGTACCTGCCTCTACTGCATCTAATACAGCGTTATACACTTTAGGCTGTAATAATTGTGTAAAGAAAAACCTAGCTGCCTCTGAAGCATCAGTAATAGTGGGAGGTTGCTCCCATGTATAACTATCTTCAGGACTTCTTGTTAAAGATGAACCAGGAATAGCCCTCTTAAAAGATGTCCCTATAGTGTAAAAATCTTTATCTGTCTCAGTCATCTCTGACATAATTAATGCCTATTAAGCTGCTTGTTGTTGAGAAAGGTTCATAAAGGGATTACCAAAAGCACCCCCAGAAACACCTGTGCTATTCATAAGGTTAGCCATTAGTGCATTATAATCATTACTTTGATAAAAACTTGTAGGAGAGACATTAAGAGGATCAAGATTTGCAATAACTTGTCCTATATTATAACCAAGATAACTATCATCTATAGCAAGTGCTCTTCTTGGTTTTGATTCAGCTATAGTTGAAGTATCTCCCATAACTTGTTGTTGAGCTGCAGTGGTTGCAAGACTAGTAGCCATATTACCTGGCAGTTTATAAAGACTTTCTTCAAAGTTTTCACCTACTCTGCCTAATAAACTTTGAGTATCTACAGGAGCATCAGATTTTATTTCAACATCTTGACCTGTTGAAATAGCATCTGCGCCATTTGGAGAAGCTGTTAATCTAAAATTTTTCTCAGTAAGTAACTCATTAGATAAAGGATATAAATCTAAGTTATCATCTCTATATATTGTTTTACCTTTTAAATATTCAGGTAATTGACCTCCTGATCTTTGTATTTGATCTTGGACAG
>CEQL01033865.1_pt1 | contig 10741 bp, 10 predicted proteins | sample 356281 | NCBI WGS metagenome assembly CEQL01 (sample SAMEA2621203, study PRJEB7988) | marine metagenome | biome: marine biome (ENVO:00000447); feature: surface water layer (ENVO:00002042); material: "saline water (ENVO:00002010), including plankton (ENVO:xxxxxxxx)" | depth 5 m
ATAGTGAGAGTGATTTTTCTATCAATCCTGAAAGTATTAATTTCAAATGGCCAATAAAAAATTTTCTCGTATCAGAAAAAGATAAAAATGCAGTGTCTCTTAGTAACTATTCAACAAAATTTGAGTAAAAACATAAAAGATTAAATACAAAAGTTTATAATTTAAACATGAAAAAATACATTGTTACAACAACAATACAATCCCCTACAAAAGCAACTATTAAATACTCTGAAATGTCTGATTGGCAACTTGTAGTTGTCGGTGATAAGAAAACTCCAGAAAATGAGTATCGAGATATTGACTGTATTTTTCTTACACCTGAAAATCAAGAAGATTTAAATAAAAACTTATCGGACTCAATTGGGTGGAATTGTATACAACGAAGAAATATGGGTTTCCTTTTTTCATATCAACAAGGAGCAGACATAGTTGCAACTGTAGATGATGATAATATTCCATACGAATTTTGGGGAAAAAATATTTATATTGATAATGAAGTAGAGGTTGATTTATTTGATTCAGAAAATGGATATTTTGACCCTTTAAGTGTAACGAATAATTCAAAAATTTGGCATCGTGGTTACCCAATAGAGATGGTTCCCACAAAAAATAATGTAAAACCTATAGGAAAAGATAATCGTCATGTTTTGGTTCAGGCAGATTTATGGGACGGCGACCCGGATGTTGACGCCATATGTAGGCTGTCTATGAAACCTGAGGTAAAGTTTGATGTTCAAAAACCATATGGAAGTAAACAACTAAGTCCTTTTAATAGTCAAAATACTTTTTTAAGCAGGAAAGTACTTCCACACTATATGATGTTGCCTTATGTTGGAAGAATGGATGATATTTGGGCTTCTTATATTGTTCAAGAACAATTCCCCAACTCAGTTATCTACAATACTGCAAGCGTGTATCAAGAGAGAAATGAACACGATGTCGTTTTAGATCTAGAAAAAGAGGTTATCGGATACAGAAATACTTTAAATTTCATTCAAAAGAGATACGAATTAGAAGATAATGTAAAAAAATCTTTTGAAATATATCAGAATGCTTTTTAAATTTTTAATTATTGATGTAAATTAACATTTTATCATGAGGTTTTAAGTTAGAAGCTCTTGAAACTCTTTTACTATCATCATTATCAAAATCATATTTTATTACATCACCTGATAAGTTTTCTTTTCTAATCAAACTTTCAAGATTTTCTAAAGTTGCAACGCCATCTAGCCCTATATCTTCGATTATTCCTATTCCATTCTTTTTTAATAATTTAAAGTAATTTATTATAAAAAATTTCATTGTTTCAAAAGAGTGAAACCCGTCATCGATTACTACATCAAAATCAATGTTTTTAATTTTTTTTAATGCTTTTTTATTATAAGCGTCACAATGGAGAAAGGTAATTTTTGAAGAACTCTCTATTCTTTTGACAAACTCCATGTTTACTGGAGGAAAAAAATCCGGCCATCTTGAGTTATCAGATGGAAGATCTCTATCAAGTGTATAAATATGTGCATTCGGAAAATACTCATCAAGCATTAGTGCACTCGCTCCAGACATGGTTCCTATTTCTAAAACATTTTTTGCAAATAATCTCATTTCTGAGAGATGTTTTTCATATTTCTCTATATAGAAATGTCCATACATACCAATATCACTTCTATCTCCCTTGTCGCAATATCTTTTATATTTTGAATATATTTCTTGTAAAGAATCCATAAATTAGGATTTTATAATTTGTTTAGATATCCATTCATAAGTTATCTTAATTCCATCTTCTAAGGAATATTCGTAATCCCAATTAAGAACCTCTCTTACTAATGAATTTTCTGAATTTCTACCTCTCACTCCAAGAGGTCCATCTATGTGATTTATTTTAATTTTTTTATTAGCAATTTTGGAAACAATTTCAACAAGCTGATTAATTGATACCATCTCTTCAGATCCAATATTTATTGGTTCAAAAACTTGAGAGTTCATAAGCCTTCTTGTTGCTTCAATACAGTCGTTAATAAATAAAAAAGATCTAGTCTGTTTTCCATCGCCCCAAACCTCGACATTACCATCTTTTGTCTCAGCAACTTTTCTACACATTGCTGCAGGGGCTTTTTCCCTTCCTCCGTCCCAAGTTCCGTTTGGTCCGTATATATTATGAAAACGAGCAATTTTTATATCCATTTTATAGTTTTTCATATAGCTCAGGTACAGTCTCTCAGAGAAAAGCTTTTCCCAACCATATTCAGAATCAGGATTTGCAGGATAGGCATCTGATTCTTTCAAACCAGGATTATCCGGCGATTCCTGAATTTCTTCTGGATATATGCAAGCTGAACTTGAGTAAAAAACTTTTGGAAGTTTTTTTGAATAGTTTTCAATCAAACTTCTTAATAAATTTAGATTAATTAATGAAGAATTATGCATAATGTCTGCATCATTATCTCCAGTAAAAATAAATCCAGCACCACCCATGTCTGCTGCATATTGATATATTTCAGTTATATCTTCATGTTCCACAAGTATTTTGTCAATGTTAGTTTTTTCAGTTAAATCTAGAAGGTAGAACTCATGAGCATCTGAATCAGAAAATTCAGGATTTTTTATATCAACTCCAAGAGTCATATAACCCTCTCCATTTAATCTAGATACCATATGCGAGCCAATGAAGCCACCAGCACCCATAATTAAAGCTTTTTTTGTCATAAATAAATTATATCAATTAGGTTAGTTTAAAAGTCTTGTAACTCGACACCATCCGCTCTAACTCTGTTAAAACGTACAGTATTTACTTCTCTTAATTCAATACTTTTCGCATCAAGATAATTTTTGAATATACTTTCTGCATTAAACCCATCAATTTCATTTTGCAAAATGTAGTTATATAAATCAGCAAATGTATCCATATTTTCTGATGAACTAATTATAAATCTATCATTAATTCCACTCCAATTATGAAAATTTGGAGTATATAAATATTTGTTATTCATTTTTGATAGATCTAGATTACTATCGTAAAACATTAGGTCTGATCTACATCTTAAAACCCAATCAAAGACAAGATTATTTTTTGCTTCATATTCTTTTTTTAATTCATTACATTTAAAAATTCCATAGAGTTGTTGCATATGAGCAATTTTTGCTTTTCTTAAACTTTTAAATTTGTTTTTTACAGATTTAAATTGACTATTTTTTAATTTGGTTTTCCTTATATTTGGATCTTTTTCAATTATGTATAATGAATCTTGAAAATATTGATCAAATTGTTGATTTATTTTTTTATTTTCTGGGATATGAGCAAATATTTTGTAATCTTCAAAATTATTATTCAGAAATTTGTTTATATTTTTATACGTCAGTTCAATAGATCGAAGTTGACCAGAAAAACAGACTGCAATATTCATTACCATATTTTATATTGAGTTTTGTAAAGTTATTTAAACTTTTGCAGTAAATCCAAATAATAATTTTTATTTATTGGTCTGATTATTTTGTAATTTAATTTTAAGTTAGAAAGTGATAATTCATAATTTGCTGAATAACAGTCTTTTCTATCAAAACAGAGAATACCTTTTGAAATATCACTTATTGGTTTAACTCCGTAATTTTTAAGTTTCTCATATTGAGTAATTGGTAACGATGCCTGACTAATTACTGTTGGATTATTATAAAAGCTTTTATAATCATTCATGTTAATCAATAGTAAGAAAGAAAAAATGGTGATAATCAAATTCAAATTTATGCTGAATTTGTGTTTATTTTTTAAAAAGTCCAAATTTAATATTAAGAATGATGTCATAAGAAAGAATGAAGAAAATCTATATTGAGGTAAATAAAATATCCAAAGTCCAAAGAGGATGAAAACACTCAAATATACTTTTATCAAATTTACATAATCTCTTTTTATTTTTTGATGCTTAAAGAAAAGTATTTTTAATAATTCAAAAAATATTACCGATATCAGAAAATTTTTAATTATATTTTGATTATTTGGTAAAAAAACTTCATTTATCCACTGCAAATTATTGATGGTGTTAATTCCATTTTCTGGATCTCGAAAACTATCTATTACCAAATAGCTTATATATTTTGATTTTTCTGGGAATAACCAGCCAGTATTAATACAAGTTAGATTTACAGGATATATAAAACATGATGTATTAATAAAATTCTTAATGAACCATAAAATTAAAAAAGTAAAAGAGAAATTATAAATTAATCTAAATTTTTTAAATCTAAACATCATATAAAAGTAAAGTGGAAACAAAATAAAACCGAAGATTCTTAATTGAACCGCATAGATAAAAAACAAAGAGAATATTAAATGTTCAAGATTTGATATATCTTTTTTTATTATTATTGAATAGATAGAAAAAACTATAAATAATATACATAATATAGAAAATGAATAATCAAACTTGTTAATTTCCTGTGTAGCAATAAAACCATTTCGGCCACCATCAAATCCAAAATTATCTAAAATTCCAAAAACTCCAAAACAAATAGCAATATTTTTGTAGTATTCAATTTTTGAAAATATAAAAGCAATTATTAAAGAGAAAAAGCTTATAAGAAAAACAAGATTAAATATATGGGCAAAATTTAAATTTATTTCATTTAACAACGATGAGGCAAACTCGCTAATTGACATATATCCTAGATAGGGATTCAAATTGGATAAACCAAAGACTATTTTTTCTGTATAAATCCATTTTTGTGACATTAAATGATACAAGTAACTATCTTTACTTAATCCAGTGTCATAAAAGGTAATGAATAATAAAAAACAAAGAAAAATATTTAAACCAAATTCTTTATAAGACTTAATTTTTGTAAAATTTCTTACGTTGATAATCAACAAAAAAATTATGAAAATAGTTATATTAAAATTAACTAACCCTGAAAAAAAGTTAAAAATAAACAATATTTGAGAGAATACAACTAAACCGATAATAAGAAAAAAAGTCTCTTTTTTTATATCAAATAAGGAATGGATATCTTTTTTTGTAAAAATTTCAATTATTACAAATAAAGCACGACCCACCAAATATAGAAATATTAAAATTGCTATATAATATATAAAAATAAAAAGTACATTACTCACACAACTAGATATTAATAATATTCTTAATTGATTATGCAAATTTAAAATTTATAGATTGAAGACTCACTGAAGCACTAATCTATATGTTATGAATCTTGTTTTACACTTAAAAACTTATTTACTGAGTTTAATAACTACAATATATAGCCCTACAAATATACATAACAAATTGAAATTTAAACAAATATATGAAATTTTATATGCAATCAAACAAGACAACATAGATGGTGATTATGTAGAGTTTGGAATTTTTAAGGGTAAATCTCTTTATCATGCTTGGCGATGTATTAATAAACTTAAATTAAATAATATGCACGTTTATGGATTAGATTCATTTGAAGGGTTTCCTGTTGAAAATCACAAACTATATACAAATGAAAATTTTGAAACTTCATATAATATTGTAAATAAATTTTTCTCTAATAAAAATAAAATAGATATAGTTAAAGGCTTCTTTGAGAATTCTCTTAATACAGACAAAATGCAAGAAATAAGTAATGTCTCTTTTGCGTTTATAGATTGTGATATTTACGAATCCTCTATTCCTATACTTAAATACTTAGAGGAAAGAGTCTCACCGGGAGGATTCATAATGATTGATGATTTTACATCCATTGACGATAATCAAAATTCAATTTATAAAGCTTGGAAAGAAAATAAATATTTTGAAGATAATTTTGTTTACTATTCAAGCTATTCAAATGGACAGGTGTTTAGGAAAGTAATAAGTCATTAAAAATAAAATCTATAAAAATTTATATAAAGTAATTTTTATTAATTATTTTCTTATTATTTATATGATAAATATATGAATGGTTTTCAAAAAACTTTAAAAGAAATAATCTATATTTCGAAACTTACTGGAGTTACAAAGAAAAAGATAAGAATATTGATGTCGGTCGGTTTATCAAACTTGACCGTTTTGTCTGATATCCTAATAATTCTTTATTTTGCAAACATACTATCTGGAGAAAGAGCTGAATTTGATATTCTAAATTCAATTCTATCTAATTTAATTTTTCTTCCAATAATTGTACTTTTTAGATTTATATTCATATATGTAGAACAAGCAAATATTATGTCGTTAAAGCTTCAAGTTGAAAAAAATCTTAAAATTTATCTTATTAAAGAAGTCTATAAAAAAGGAAATTATTCGATCGCTGATTCAAACTACTATATTGGAACTTTAAGCGGTCATATTGGGTATTTTTACCAAGGATTAACAAGCTTATTAAATAGTTTTATACAAGTAGTTGTATATTCTTCATTTTTAATATTTACAGACCTTAATACAATCACAGTTTTTGCAATTGGTATAGCTGTTTTATTTATTCCTACAAGAGCATTATTAAAACTAGGTCGTAAATATATGCACGAGGCTTATGTTAGTGGAAGGCAGGCGTCGAGAGAAATAGAAAGAGTTATACAAAATATATTTTTAATTAAGATCTTAGACACAATTAAAACTGAACTAGATAATTTTGACAGAACAACAGAGAAAGTAAAAACTGCAAATTTTAAAAATCAAATTTATGGAACATTAAATTCTCTTACACCAAATTTTTTAACTGTTTTTACAGTTTCAATTTTGATTGTATTTTTTGATATCCTAAAATCTCTTACGCTAGAGTTTCTTGGGGTAACACTTAGATTAGTTCAAACTATTGGAACCTTTAACAAGTCACTCAATATGGTTATCAATTCACATGTGCATTTAGAGTCATTTATTAATTTAGAAAATAACAAGTTAATAATTGATGAAAACTACTTTAATATAAACGAAAATTCAAACTTAGCAATTAAAATAGAAAATTTGAAATTTAAGTACTTTAATTCTGAAGATTTAATATTTGATAATTTAAATTTAGAAATTAAAAAAAATAAACATACAGTAATTACTGGGCCAAACGGATCTGGTAAAAGCACGTTATTAGGATTGATTTCAAAAGTTTTTTATCCTCAAGAGGGCAAGATAACTAGCTATTCAGAAAAAGTAGGTTATGTTGGTGTCACACCCCTAATATTAAATGGTTCTTTACGAGATAATTTTATGTATGGAAATACTACAAAAAAAGATGATGCTGACTTGATTAAATTAATGGAACAATTTGAATTATTTAATAGTGATGATATTGATTTAAATTATCAAGTTAATAATAAAAGTCTCTCTTCCGGACAAATGCAAAAAGTTGCATTTATAAGGTCTTTGCTCGCAGATGTAGAAATATTACTACTTGATGAATCAACTTCAAACCTTGATGTATCATCGAGGAAGCTTATTTTTGAAATTCTTAGCAAAAAAAATATTACTATTATTAATTCAACTCACAGCCATGAAGATTTTTCCTATGATGAACATCTGCGTATAGTATTAAAAGATGATAAAAGGCTATTTGTCAGTAGTTAGGATTTTGTAAATTTCAAATTCTTCGTTTACTATTTTATCAATTAAATAATTTCTCTCTATGGTTTTTAATGAATTTTCAACTATTTTATTTTTTAAATTCTTATCATTGAGTATTTCTTCAATTAGTTGTATTGTCTCTATGTCATTATCTATATAAAATCCATTAAAACCATTATCGATAATTTCCATAGTATTAGGATTTTTCTTACACAACACTATACAGCCTGAGGACATGGCTTCTAAGAGGGCTTTAGGATTACCTTCATACAACGATGTTGTAATATAAAAGTAATATTTATGATACAAATTCATTAATTGATCGTTATCCATGTTTCCCAAAAGATTTAGTTTCACATTTTTTGAATCCGCATACTTAATAAGATCATGCTTGCCAGGTCCGCTACCTACTATATCAATTTCAAATTCAGAATTATCAAATATATCAATCAACATCTTATAGTTTTTTTGGCTATCAAGACGCCCAACAGAAAGAATTCTTTCTTTATGCCTAGATTTATTTTTTTCAGCTTGTAGGGTTGAAACGTAATTTCTTAGAATAGAAATCTTATTTACATTTTTTGATATTTTTTTAATTTTTATCATATCAGTTTCTGATGTCACAGTATATATATCTGAAAATCGCAATGAAGCTTTTGTTAGAACGAAGTAAAAAAGTTTTACAAATATTGATTTTTTTTGAATTTTCTTAAATTCGTAAATGTTATATCCAGTTCTTACAAATAAAGGAATTTTTAAGATTTGTTTCAATATTATTCCTATCCAGCTCCCATTTAATTGATTTGTTTTGATTAGTTGGCTATCTTTAATATATTTTTTGAGGATAAATGGAACAAAAAAACTTTTAATTATATTTATTGATTTAATTTTACTTTTTTTTATATATTTATAAATTGGTAAAATTTTTATATTCGGGTTATTTATTACAGGAATATCGGATTCATCTCCAAATGTGATAAATGTATATGTTAATTTGTAATCACTTATCATTTTATTGTATAAACTTATTTCTCTACTTAATAAGCCAGAATCTTCCCACTGTTTTAGAGATACATCATAAGTAAATATGAGAATTACATTCATCGAGTTAATATTAACTTAATATACTGTGTTAATAATATGAAAAAAATATTAGTAATCCACAATACATACCAAGTTCAAGGTGGAGAAGACATTGCTGTTCGCAACGAAATCGAGTTTTTGAAGAAAGAATTTAATGTTGAAACAATTTTTTTCAATAATAAAATTGATAGTTATTTCAAACAGTTGTTTTATTTTATTATGAATAAAAATTATGAGAGCATAAAAACTGTAAAGGAAAAGATTAAAATTTTTGAACCGGATATTATTTATGTTCACAATACATGGTTTAAAGCCTCGGCTGGAATATTTGACTTATTAAAAAATCAAAATATTAAAGTACTAATAAAACTCCATAATTTTAGGTACAGATGTACAAATTCCTATATGAGTAAGATTCATTTTAAAGGGAAGACATTTTGTGAGTGTTGCGGTTTAAGTTCAAACGAAATTGGTATTTTTAACAAATATTTTAAAGAGTCATTTTTAAAATCATTTCTTGTAATAAGATATGGTAAAAAGTTTTATAAATTAATGTCTGATGAAAAGTTTAAATTACTTGTTTTAACTAGTTTTCATAAAGAATATATTGAAAGTAATGATATTTCAAAAAATGTAGAAATATTCAGAAACTATATTAATTCAAACATTCAAAATACAAGTGAGTATGAAAATTATTTTGTATATGCAGGGCGAATATCAAAAGAAAAGGGTGTTCTTGAATTAATTGAGTCATTTCTAGCTGCTGATCTAAAAGATATGCAATTAAAGATTATCGGAGATGGCCCCGCTTTGAATACTTTGAAAAATAAATTCAAACATAAAAATGTTTTATTTTTAGGAAAATTATCAAATTTCGAAACTATTGAAGAAATAAATAACTCAGTTGGTGTCGTAACAACAACTAAACTTCTTGAAGGTCAGCCAACATTATTATGCGAAGCCTCTATTTTAAAGAAACCATCAATTTTTCCAAAAACTGGTGGAATTCATGAATTTTTTCCCGAAGATTATGAGTTATCTTATAAGCAATTTGATTATCAGGATCTTATATCAAAATTCAAAGTTTTTTCTGATAAAGAAAACGCAATTAGAATTGGCAATGAAAACTACAAATATATAAAAAATCTTCTAGATGAAAGATCATTATTAGATGATTTAATGAAAATTATCGATGAATAAAAAAAATTTTGTCTCTGTTTTAATGAGTACACACAATAATGAAAAGACTATTAAAAATGCTATTGAAAGTATTACTAATCAAACTCATAAAGATTTAGAATTTTTGATTATTGATGATTGTTCAGACGATAATACTTATCAAATTATCAAGGACTATTCGAAAAAACATAATTTTATTAAGATTTTTCAAAATAAATCAAATATTGGTTTAACAAAATCTCTGAATAAATTAATTAAAATTTCAAATGGTGAACTCATTGCACGTCAGGACGCAGATGATGAAAGCTTAAAAGAAAGATTAGCTTTACAAATAAGTAACTTAATTAAAAATGATGTTGACTTCTGTGTTTCCAGAGCGATAAATATACAGACTAAAAATAACATACCAAGATTCTCAAATTACTTACCTACAAAATATGTTTTAAAATATAAAAACCCTTTTATTCATGGAACATTATTGATCAAGAAAACTGTAATTGAAAATATTGGAGCGTATGATGATAAGTTTTATTATGCACAAGACTATAAATTGTTTAAGGATTTGATTGAAAAAGACTATAGTTATATTTACTTGAATAAACCACTTTATAAACTAAACACAAAAAATAATATATCTACAAATAAAAAAGATATCCAAAGTTATTATGCTAATTGTGTCAAACGCAACATAGAGCCAGATGGAAGAAATTAATTTTAAACTATATATTAATAAAGCTGGAGAATCTTGGATTACTGACAGATTAAGAGCTGAATTTTATAAAGAAAATAATAACACTACAAAACGAATTTCTAATGCTGACATAGTATGGATAATTTCTCCGTGGACTTGGGATAAATTAAATAATAAAAAACTGGAAAATTTGAAAACAGTATGCACAATTCATCACATAGATGAGGCAAAAGTTAATTCAGCCTACCTTGATGATTTTAAAGCTAGAGATAAATATGTTGAC
>CEQL01135800.1_pt1 | contig 10708 bp, 10 predicted proteins | sample 356281 | NCBI WGS metagenome assembly CEQL01 (sample SAMEA2621203, study PRJEB7988) | marine metagenome | biome: marine biome (ENVO:00000447); feature: surface water layer (ENVO:00002042); material: "saline water (ENVO:00002010), including plankton (ENVO:xxxxxxxx)" | depth 5 m
TATATTTGATGGAACAAGTCAAAAACATATCGACAATTCAAATAATAATACCGATATATTTGCATTAAATCAATCGGATTCTATTTTAGTTGATGATAATAACAATTACAGTAGTAATATACCACAATACCTATTAGAACAAATACTCAGTGACCCCGAAGCATTCACTAGATTAAATGGCACAAACCTTAATTCAACAGAATTTATAGCAATACCATTAAGTGCTGGTGATAGATTTATTATGGAATTCAAATTAAAAGTTACTTACAAAGACCCATTTAAAAAAAATAATGCGTATAGTCAAGGACATGTTAATTCAAAAAACACAAGTAAATTCTTAGTCATTAAATTGGTATAATTACATACATTTTCATTATAATATATTAAGTTTTATTTCAAATAATATATTATATATGGCTTTAGCCTTTACATTTTCAGAAGACCCAGAAAGAGCCATTTATGCTGATGCCTTTGGAACAATGGACATTTCCCTTTCCCATATAAATGAATGTTTTAAATTTAGACCCACCGATACAGATACATATAAATTATTAAATGACCCATGCTGTTGTTGTGCTTGTTGTACACCAGCCTTTTGCGCATGCACCACATATTACGTAGACGGTGACAAACTAGGTAATGGCACAGTATATAATACGGCTGGAACACAAATTCTATCACAAAAAAATATAATAGAAGATTTATCATTCAGTAATATCATCGTAAAACAAGGTGGGTATAAAACAGATAAACCTATATATGAAGATATGTTATACCATTACTCCAATTTATTATTTGGTTCACCTAATTCTTTTGGTGTTTTCACAAACGAAAAAGAAATCATTGACGATTTCAAAAATATGGATACAACACTCAATAGTACTTTACGCAATGTTATGAATAGTAGTTATTTAGAATATGGCACTATTGTATTACCATATACCAACAACGAGCAAAATAATATGAATATGTCAAGAAAAATGTTGAAAACCATTTACGATTTTGCACCAGAACGATTAGATGATTTAACCAATTGCGAACTATATGGACCCAATGCAAAAGACCTAGATTTATACAATATAGATAATAATACTTCCTTATGGTTGAATATACCCTTGAAAATTGGTGATTCCATAATATTTAAAATATACTATGAAACACCCAACACTTTAGCAAGTGTTTTAAATAGCCACCCAGTCAAAATGGGTTGGAGAAAACAATATGTATATGATGCAGATTTCATTAACGAACAAGTTTACAACAGTATAGATCAAGACGATAACTCTATGATTGATTATAGTGAATGGTCTTTATGGCAAAGTAAACAATTAACAACATATGGGGCCCGGTCTTATTTAATAGAATTAAAAATAACATCATTATAATTTATATTTTTTTTATATAAGAATGAATACAAATGAAAATGAAACCCATGACCTTGATATAAATTCCTATAATTATGATGAATTACTTGATATTTTCAACCTTAGCAAACTATCTTACCTAAAAGAAATCCATGAATCATATTATGAAAAACAAAAAATATTAAATAAAATTGAAAATGATAACGAACGTAAAAAAATGTTGGATTTTTTCAAAAAAGCATACGATAAAATTTTAGTCATATTTAGAGACAATGAATCAAAACAAAATAAAAATGAATTTCTTACCAATCCTCATAACAAAAATACAATTCTTCGAAATGATACAATGATATCTACAATACCTATAAAAGAAAAAAAACCTCATGTCTCGGAAATGTTTAGTAACAATTATCCAAAAGGAATTATCAACCCTATAAAAAAAAAGGAAATAACCACCATTGTATCCTTGGATAGTATATTTAGAAAAAAATACAATATTACCAGAAGCACAGACTATATTGTAGATTTACCAGAACCTGTAAATAATGTAATCAGTATGGAATTGATATCCTTGGAATTTCCCAATATTATTTACTATATTTCTGAAAAATCAAAAACAAATAAAATGGTTATAAATATCAAATTTATCGACGTTAGTAATAATACAGAAAATCGTATTTTAGAATCACAATTCGATATTATAATTCCTGATACAACAAGTAGTATAGGTGATTTGGCGGTACATTTTAACAATCGTTTCAATGAAAGAGGCAATGACAAGTTTCTTGCCCAAAACCCTCAGTCTTTTATAGGAGCTTTATTGCATGCTGAACAAGATCAATTTGAAAACAAACTTGTTATACGCAGAAAAAACTATGTTGAATGGGATTTAGCCGCAAGAAACAATACAGGTATATACAATAATCTACAACGATATGATATTTATGATTCTTCCGGTGTGGGGCAAAAGAAGACCGAATATCCATTAATAAGTTTTGTAAAATTAAACTATGGTGAAACACGTAGTAATAGACAATATTTAGAATTATCTATAGATTTTAACCCGGACAATATCCCTGCAAAAAAATCATTGGCTTGGAAAATGGGATTTAGGAATGATACAAAAATTTCCACTAATTATTATCCACCAAGAGTATTAAAACACAAACCCAATGACACATACTATCTATATATGAAAGCGGAAGCAACCTATGGAGAAAATATTGATCAATACTATTTTCTATATATAGACGATTTTGTAGGAAATCACAATGAAAGTATTATTGTGCAAAGTGATGAAAATTATTTAAAACAAAATATATTGGCACGCATTCAAAGAAGAAATGCCAATATGTTTGAAGTAAACCATGACAATAACAATGATTTCATTTTTAAAAAAAGAGAATATTTTGGACCTGTGAACATAAAAAAACTCAGATTAAAATTAATAGATAAGTTTGGAGAAGAAGTTAGACTGAATAATGTAGATTATTCATTGGCTTTGAAATTCACACAATTATATAATAATATGTAATTATTAAGTGTAAATATATATTATTATGACAACTATCAATGTAACTACAAATTTTTCACCAGATGCCAACGATGCTATTACACAAGCCATTGCTAAGATTGGTACTGCTACAACTGAAATTTCTACCATAAACGATACCAATTCGCAAATATTAAACCGATTGGAAGGAAAAGCAGATGTCTACAACATAAATACGATTATAGACAAATTACAGGAAAACCAAGATACCCAACATACTATAAACTCTACCATAGCCACTTCCATTTCAACAATTGAAGAATACATAAATCAAAATAAAAGTTACAACGAAACACTAAATTTGAATATTTTGAAATTAACAAACAATGACGCCTCTATGAATTCTTTGACAAGCACCATCATTGCAAATCAAAATTCATTGCAATCCAATAATAATGAAATAATAGAAAAATTCATAGAATATGACCATTCCATGAATGTCTTTTTAACAGACAAATTATCACAGCAACAAGTAGACATTACCAATGTCATTGCTACTGAAATACCCAAAGAATTTTCGTCTGTTTTATCGGATGTTGCCGACATGAATAATAGAATAATTAATATGGTGGACGACGATATTCGCCCTATTTTAACAAATCAAGTAAGTTTAACCGCTGATGTTGTGACATATACCGCAAATACAAATAATTCTTTATCGGGGATATTAACAGAAATAAACAATACAAATAATAAATCCATAAACGATGTATCTAATATTATACATACACTTGATACCAACTATAATATTTTATTTGATTCCATCAATAACAAAGACAATTCATTCAATGATATAATATTGAAAATAACAGAAAATCAAGTATCTATTGACCAAAATTATACAGATACATTTAATCGATTGATAGAAAATGACCTATCCATGAATGTTGCCATGTCCAATACTATAAATACCGTTAATCAATCACATGTAAGTATTATTGAAAAAATAAATGCTACTGATATTTCAAGAAATACAGCCTTTAATAATATATTCGAAAAACTTGCATTAAACGACGCTTCCATGAACCATATTTCATTGAATGTTGCAAATACCGTAAGCAAATTAGCAAACAATGACGTCTCAATGAACAATATATCATTGAACATGGTAAATGCTATGGGTAAATTAGTTGAGAACGACAATTCTATGAATGTTTTAACCGAAAATATTGTATCTGCCATCAATAAAATATCTGATCAAGATGCATCATTGAATATTATACAGACACAAATGCATAATTCCATTAATAAATTATCTATTAATCAGGAATTAATACAAATGGGTATAGCAAATGTAGATACAACATTAAATAAATTAACAGATAATGATGCATCCCGCAATGAAATTGCCTCAAATATTACAACCATTATGAACAATTTAAATAATCGTGATACTTCTATGAATGAAATAAATTCAAATATTGTACAAGCGATAGATAAATTAACAAACAATGATACGTCTATGAATGATGTTTTCAACAATATTGTTACATCACATGAAAATATATCCACGCAAATAAATAATACTATAAACAGTTTAAGTGCAAAAGACGCATCTATAAATGAAATATTAAGTAAAACATTAGACAATCAAATAACCATTGATAATAATCACACCACTACCATTTCAAAATTAAATAACTTTGATATTTCGTTGGCAAACATATCAACGAATTTGGACAATAACTACAATTCAATTATAAATAATATAAATAACAACTATAGTACTATAACAGGTGACCTAACCACTATAAATAATAGTTTAATACCTAGTTTTACAACGGCATTAAATAGTTTAACAACTTCAAGCAATATAACTGCGACTTCTGTAACGACGGCATCAACCGCCCTTGAAACATTATTACAAACAATAGATTCAAATACAAATGCAACTCAACAAGAAAATCAAAAAACACAACAATTATTGGTTGAATATATCGGTAAACATATTGTGATTCCTTTATTCGAACAACGAGTAAACGATATTACTGCTCAAAACTATGGTGACCTTGAAAACATAGTATTGGTTCATCTAAATACAGCATTGTATAAATTTAGAATGGGTGACTTCGAAGGTTTAAAATCAGTATTCAATAAGACGATTAAAGATGAATATACCATGAATATTCATAACTTGAAGCGTACTGCATTTGTTCGATATATGGGTACTACCCCCGGTGCAAATAGTATAAGCGACTTAAATGTACATGCTCGTAGTCATTACAAAACATTTAAAAAATATATTACCAATGTATATCGTAGTTTAGATGGTCTTGAAAAATCCATTATATTATACGATGAATTTACAAATCTCGAAGGTATAAATGAACTGAATAAAATAAAGGCTGACATTCTCGAAGACACTGATAAATTAAAAGAATACATCGCCAATCTCAATAAACAAAAGAACAACCCCGCCCTATTCGATGTTTCTGGTTCTGCTACTGCAACACCTATGGTAAAACCACAATACATAGAATATATTAAACGATATGGTGTTCCTGATAAAGGTCTATTCGATGCTCAAAAAATGTCAGAAATTATAGTAGACCTTACATCCAAGGGTGTCATGCAACCATTACCACAATATCCTATAGAACCACCATATTCCACTTCCGAACCAAACACAAATACCAGTTCATCCGAGGGTACTACTTCAGATGTTACTACAAAAACCGACACAGCAACTGCTACAGATACGGCAACTGCTACAGATACGGATACTGGTTATGATTCTCAAGGCTTACCATTAACAGCCACGGGAACAGATACCGCAACTGCTAGTGATACAGATACAGGTAATGATTGGCCGGATAGTGATGATTTCTCTGAATTTTCAGAATCCGATTCAGATGATTCCGATGGGGGAGATGTTGCGCAAAATTACGATGCATATTTAGCCCAATGGATCAAAGATTATAGTGGTAATAATGTTGATGCAAGTGGCAATACTACTGGCAACCAAAATATTCATTTTCACACACACGAACATGACCCTAGCGAAGAACATACACATAGTCACGATTAATCATATATTATTATATTAATTAATAATATATGATAAAAAAAAATATCATAAGATTCCTTATTTTAGCCATTATACTTGTAGGAGTTGACATTCCACTATTAAATATTTCAAATCAAGCAAAACACTTCGGTAAACTTATTAACAAAATACAAGGTACACCAATGAAAATAAACAAAGTTGGTGCTTTTTTTTCATATTTTTTTATAACATTTGCGTTGTATTATTTTATAATACGTAAAAATAAATCACCTGGAGAAGCGTTTCTACTTGGTTTAGCCATATACGGTGTTTATGAATATACATCATATGCATTAATATCTAAATGGGACTTTAATACGACTATTATTGATACTTTATGGGGAGGACTTTTGTTTTATATATGTACACATATATATTATTTTATCCAATCGCGTACAAATATATAATTATATATCACATTTTCCACCACCACCACGCTTACAATGTGAACAATAATCTTCAGAATCAAATACTTCATTATCATGTTGAAATACCCGCTTATATATTTTCATGTTTTTTTGTCTTTCATAATAACGAATTGGTGCCTTTACAATATCTTTCATTTTAGATAACACATTTGCCATTTTATATTATATACAAATATTTTTTTATCTTATTATTAACACATTTCATTTTTTTTTAACAAGACATTTTTCGCCAATTGCTTGATAATATCATTTTGAGATTTTTTTTCTTCATCAATCGTAGTTGGTCCCATTACGTTATTTAATATTTTTTGTTGTGTTTCTATTTGTTGTGTATTTGTAGTCCAACTAGGATGTTCACTTTCCCATTCATTTAATTTTTTCACGTGCTTGGTTTGTACTACATTTACTGCTTTATTTATCTTTTTCCCTGTATCCTTTTCCCATTTATCATTATCCTTTACATAAAAATTTTTTCTTTTTAAATCAACACAATGTATCGGTCTTTCTACGGTTGACAAATCATTTAAATTTTTGATCAATATATCACTAATACCTTCCGCAAATGTCTTATCCTTTAATTCTACCAAATCATCCATATCTATTTCTATATTTTTGACAAAATCATTTAAATTCAAAGCATTTTTACATTTGTCATTCAAAAATACATTGATGGATAAATTCGCATTTATTGTATTATTATTAATATTTGTGTAATTATTTGTAATATTATTAATAATTACATTTTCATTTATAACATTTTCATTTATAACATTTTCATTTATTGCTACATCATAGTTATTTTTACTACATATTTGTTTATGTTTCCATAATCCTGACCTAGTATCGTAACATTTTCCACATATCTTACAACTATATGTACTATTTCCAGTATGTTTTTTTGATTTAAAATGGCGATTAAAATTTTGTTTAAAATTCGTCGAATAATTGCATTTTTTGCACGAATATTTGTTCATGTAAATATATTGCAAAATTATTTTAAATTTTTTTCAAAAATTATTTAATTTTCTAAATTTGCCTAATCGTTTTGTTTCCAACCCAAAAAAAAACGATTAGGCAAGTTTTTATCGTCTTTTCAAATAACATGAGTGAGTGATGAATTGGGTGGTTGTTACCAACATCGTAAGGAAACATTTTTTTTTTGTTTTTTTTGAAAAAATCTCGTTACCATGAAAATATTTTTGTGTATAATTTTGGCATGTATATTGGTGTAAAAATGAAAAGTATTTTTTAAGGTGAAAAATGCCATTTTTGGGGTCTAAACTAATCGTTTTTTGGCCATTTTTTGTCAATTTGGAAACATTTTTTTTCGTTCATGGTAAGGGAAAATTTCAATATTTTTTTTTGAAAATCAAATGATAATAGATAATATTATCAAAAAAAATAGGTGAAATTTATCGTGCAAATCGTTTTTTTTTCATTTGGAAACATTTTTTTTTAAAAAACAAAAAAAAAATAAAAAAATGACAAAAAAAATCGGACAAAAAATGTCATGTAGGGATAAAAAAAATAAAAAAAAATTATTTTTACCTAGATTGTTCTAGTGAATACCAAAAAACGCATTTTTTTGTGTTTCAAAAAACCTCTATATAGTGAATTTTGGACAATTTTTTTGTCCCATTTTCATTTTTTTTAAAAAAGTTTGAAATAAAAAAAAACTTCGTATGAAAAACTATAAAATAGTCTACCTTTTTTTTTAATCTTAATAAACCATGTATAAATAATACATGAAAAATGTATGCGTTTTCGGTTTTTATCGATTCAGTCATGAATGGATATTGAAAATTACAACCTTCAAAAAAAAAATTAATTAATATTCTACGTATAAATAATATATATAACATAGGCTTGTATTTTTTTTTTCGACTATGTTGTATCAAAAAATGAGTAAAATGGGCGATTTTAACAAGATAAATTTTCATTTATCCAAATCTTAATTTTTTTATGAACCGGAGATAATAAAAGTAGCAATCCATCGATATATTCTTTTTTATCGGATTCATCTTCCGTTTTTTCCAATATCATTAACGAATTATATATAACACGTAATGTTTCCTTATTGTATTCCTTTTTAATTTTGATAAAAACTGTATCCATACTTACATTATTATTACCTGACACATCTTTAAACACCTCCAAATTTTTCATATCCAATATATTTTTATACAATGAAAGTGTCTGCGAAATAGATAGATTATTTCCAACTTCATCATATGTTTTTTTTAACTTAGACAAACCATCTATAGCACGGTCTAATATATACTTAAACAATACATTGTCTTGCCATTTATACCATTTATAATATCGCTTTATAGCATTAAATAAATAATATAAATCATCTTTTTTATCCTCATTCCACCATCTATAAGCTCCTTGAAACATTGTCGGTCGTTGTAAATGCAATATATTATCATATATACTGAGTTTTGTACCTATTGGACAATGGGATAATATACTCAATTGTGTCATGACTTGTAAAGGTTCCAATATCATATCTGTACGTTCCTTAACATTTACCAATTGATTCATATATAATACATAATACAATAAATTTAATATATTTTTATCAAATATTATGTCCATACATTAATTAACATGTCTATAAATTGATTTCGTAACATACTTAAAGCGTAAATGATAATTTTAATTAACATGCAACAAACATTAGATCAAATTATCAACAAGCATTCAAGATTTATCGATACACAACAATCTATTAATATACGAGATATAGAACCCGAGTTAATTGTCCATTTCAATAAATTAGGTATTGATGAAAAAAATATAGTTATCAAGAAGGGATTGGAATATCTAGAACAAGCAGACGAAACACTTAAAAACAATCTTATCAATGATAAAGTAGCAAAACAGTATAATATGATAGAAAATTTAAAACAAACCATAAAAGAAAAAGAGAATGATATGAAAGACATGCGAAAAAATTTAAAAGAAATAAAAAGAGTTCATATAAATGAAATAAGAGATATCACAAACCAATTAAAAGGTGAAATAAAAGATATAAATACAGACCACAAACAAACCATAAAAGATATGAAAAAGGATATGAACCATACACAAAAGGAAACTATTGAAAATATACGCGATGAAATGAAAACTCAATATCAAACTATATTCGAAGACAAAAGATTGGAAATAGAGAATTTGAAAAAAGAGATATCTATTATTGAAAAAGAAAAAAACAACATTGAAACACAATTGATGCGAGCAAACAAACAAGAAATCAATGAAATTCAAGAAAAATTCGAAAAAAAAATAGCCCATATCGAAAAAAACAACCAAGAAAGCGACAACAAAAAAATTCATTTAATTGAAAAACTTCAAGATGAATTAAATAATAAAAAACAAAGAGACCAAAACAGTTGTTTAAAAGGAATTGATGGAGAGAAATTCACTAAAACTCTAACACATAAAGTATTTACACCACTTCGAGGCGACGTAACAGATGTACATGGTGAAAAGGGTAAAGGCGACTTTATTGTATCCATCGAAAAAAATATGTATCTGGATAGACCCCATACCATTATGATTGATAGCAAAAATTATACCACATCAGTACCCTTGCGTGAAGTAAAAAAAATAAAAAAAGATTTAAGAGAAAATACAAATTACGATGCAGCCATATTGTTAAGTCAGGAAGATGTGAAAATCAGTCAACAAGTACCATTTTTAGATTTTGAATTTATTAAAGATGAAAATGATAATGTCAAACCAATTATGTATATAACAAATGTGAAAGAAATGCCAGATTTACTGCTACAGTCATATATGTTGTTGTGTGTATTTTTAAAAAACAAAGAAATAGTAATAAAAGAAGAAAAAATGCTCCGCCTGAAAGAAAAATTTAATAAAATAAGCAGTTTGATCGCAAAAGAAACAAGAGATTTCAATGATTATAGTAAGAAAAAAAAAGAGTTTATAAAAGAACTAAAGCAAATATTAAATGATGTGCAAATTGACTTTTTATCAAAATAAAATAAAATAAAATAATATATGTGGGATTTATGCAGATACAAACATATATTTGGCAAACCCAACACAGGTATTCATACATATAGATTTTTTAATATAGCTATAGTCGATGTAATGTTGACTATTTTATTGGCATGGTTAATCAAATATGTGGCAGCACCCTCTATAAATTTATTTGAAATATTATTTATATGTTTTATGTCAGGTATTATTGTACATAGAATTTTTTGTGTGAGAACAACCATTGATAAATTATTGTTTTAAATATTTTTAACATAAATAATTTATATATAATCATAAATTATTTATA
>CEQL01075440.1_pt1 | contig 10684 bp, 13 predicted proteins | sample 356281 | NCBI WGS metagenome assembly CEQL01 (sample SAMEA2621203, study PRJEB7988) | marine metagenome | biome: marine biome (ENVO:00000447); feature: surface water layer (ENVO:00002042); material: "saline water (ENVO:00002010), including plankton (ENVO:xxxxxxxx)" | depth 5 m
CTTGACAATATTTAAATTTTTATTTTCTTTACTCCTTTTCTCTTTTTCAACCTTTAGAAAAGGTTGAGCCAAACTATAAAAAAATATTTATGCAAATGGATCTAGCCTTTGATCCGCAATCGTTTCTTTTCACCCTTCATTATTAAAATATAATTATTATCATCAAAATTTTCTAATAGTTTACACATATTACTTATTCTAGATATTGATTTCATTTTATCACTCCATATATCAATATTATCATAAAGTAACTTATCATAATCTATATTTTTTTTAAATTCAAAAGTTAATATTTTATCCATTAATAACCTTTGATTATATATATCAACTTTTCTTCTTATAGGACTGGTGATTTGTGCATATTTAACTTGATAATTAATATTATAATAATTATAATCTTTTTTTATTTCTTCATAATTTGGATCATCATAATCAATATTATATTTATGTATACCAATTTTTTTTTCACAAAATAGTTCACCAATTTTACTATTTGTTAGTACCATCCAGTATTTTATAACATCCATACTGTTTTCAACAGAAGGATCCATTTCCTTTGTAACTTGTAATAAATCATTATAATAACTATTATCTTTTAATTCATTGCTATCATATACATAATTTTTGTTTACTTCTATTTCATCTATAAAATATTTTACATCAATAGTTTCATTTAATGTATACTGTATTCTTATTACTAATCTCTTTGAATTCTCTTTTAAACTCATCATTTTTATCAAATTAAACGGCAACATATCATCCCTATGATTAGGTAAATATACTGTAGATGTTATATCGCTTATAAAATCCCACAAATTAAATTCATCAATTAATATAGCAACATTTGAAATATAAACATTAACTATTTTTTTATTATCAAAATTTTTTATACTTATTGCATCATCATAATATTCAGTATTTTCATTATCTATACTAAATATATATTCATTATCTAATGTTTCAAATCTGTCATAAATAGAAAGATAGCTTTCACTAGACAAAGCAATTTTTAATTCTTTATTCATAATATTATTATAGTTTTTAATATTTTTTCCAAACATTTCATATAAATAATAAGACTGTAAACTATTTACATTTCCAAGATTTCTTACTAAGAAACCAGTAATTGGTTTATTATTGAAATTATCATATTTAAATAATATATATTTGTTCAATAGTTCTTTTGAAAATTCTATTTTATTTTCAAAAGGAATAAGTAAACAAGGATATGATCTATTATATGGTTGAACTTTATATAATAGCTTTTTACCTTTCCTACCATAGGTTCTATCTAATAATAAAAATCCTGCTATTTCATTCAAATCTAATAAATGTTTGAATAATAAATTATTATCTTGTTGCTCAGTAAATTCATCTTCGTCATCAGAAACATATAAATATTCTTCTTCTTCCTTTTTATTATAAAACTCGTCTTTATTCATTTTATATTTTATACTAATTTTGAAATTTCATAATCAATTTTATTTAATTTATCAACGCTTATATCAATAAAATCAACGTGACATTCCCAAAAGTAACGACAAAATGCCCATTGAAATTCACAATTTTTAGTTAATAATTCAGGATAATTTTTAACGATGTAATCAGATACTTTTTTTGGAAGAAGATCATATTGAGAATAAGGTAATACATAAACTAATTGTAAATAAGGAGAAAAAGAATCTTGATATTTATCCATAAAAGTGCAATCAAATTGAGGAATAAAATGTTGCAAATCTTTTAAAAGTGGAGGATAATGATAATTATATTTCCATTTCCAAGATGGATTTAAACCAACATAATAATTTAGAACCCACTCTAGACCTTCTATATAATTATTACATAAATCTCTTGTAAAATTAGTATCTTTGTAATTATTTTTAAATAAAGAAAAATAATATCTATTTTCCCAATATTTTTCATTTGGTAGGATATATTTTTCAACATTTCTGAATATTATAGGAATATTATTAAAAGCAAATTCTCTATCATTATCTGTATCTAATACCCAATATTTTTTATCTTGTTTAGATCTAACGAAAAATTCTTCATTAATAAATTTATATTCTGATTTTGCGATTTCTTTAATAAAAATAGACAACCATCTCCACTGAATCTTATTATTATCAACTAACAATCTGTTAGGATAATTACCAATAACAGAGTTATAAAATTCAATTAATACTTCAATACCGTGTGTTCTAATATTCAAAGCAGGAAAATGAGGCAAAAAATCATTACCTAGTAAAAAGCACATAAATGTATAATCATATACTCTTTTGCTATTTGGATATTGACAAGATAATTCAGAATTAATACAATTGCATAAATATTTTATATTTAGAACTAATAATTCTTGTTTATTTTCTGATGATTTGAAAAAAACAGGGGCTTCTCTAAAAATATAAATGTTATTTTGATATTCTATATGGAATATAGACAACATAATTAAATCAGCATCAAGACCATATAATGCCATATTATGAGTTGAATTAGGATTTTTTCTTATATACTCAAATAATTTATGTTCACCTTCGCCTTTTTCGTCAGAACAAGACACTAATACTTTTTTTACATTATAATAGGATTCTTTATTATAAAAATAATGATTTATTTTTAATGATAAATTATTCATAAATTTTGTACCAGGTGTAATATTACTAGTGCTCCATTTAGATTTTTCTTGATGATAAAAATCGATAGTTGACATAAAACTAGATTTATATCTCCTAGTTTTTTGTTGATTCATTTTTGCAAGTGGTGCTACTCCATCAAATGCAATAAATATATGATCAGAAGGTTTTATTTCTTGAATATAATCTTCTATTTTTTTTATAACTTCTTGAATTATAATTTCTTCAAAATTAGATTCATCAAAATCAATACTACGAATTATATCATATATTATTGAATTACAATCCATAAATAAATTATTGAAATTGGTATGTTCTTTTTTATGATAATCTAAATTATCTATTATCTTTGAATACTTACGAATTATATGTGAAAAATAACTTGGTATACCCATTTCAATATATATTAATATAATATTACCTTTAAGTTATAATTTTAAATATTTTATATTGTAACCCATAAATGCTAATATAATATTTTCAATATCTTGAGAAAGATGATATTTTAAAGCCAAATAATTTAAAAATTTTTTATAAATTTTATTATATTTAATATCACATAAAAGTTGATAGCTAAATGTTCCTTTAGGAAATAAGGAACCAATAATAATTTTGTTTTCCATAGTTTTTATATCAAATAAACTGACATATTTTTGAGAATTTAAGTAAGGTATAAATTCACTATTAAACATTTCTCTTTCCATTTTCAAATAAATTTCAGAATATAGTGTAAAATATCCTTTAAATCTCCAAGTAAAAATATATTTTTTAAATGAACCAAAATCATTGTTATTAGATAGAAATGTTGTACCTATTGGATATTTAGATATCCAATTTTCAAAATCATTAACAAGATCTTGACAAAAAAAAGGTAATATTTGATTTTTACAAAATTTATTTATATTTTTATACATATAATAATAATTTATTTTTAATATATTAAATAATGTATTAATTAATATATATAACAATGAATTTTAATTTAATCAAAATAATATACTTATTTCTAAGAATATCACCTTTTATTATTGTATCCTATTATACATTACTCTCTGTTTTTAATCAAGATTTAAAAGGTCTTATTTATTTAGTTGGTCTTATCATTGGTTGTGCAATAGTAATTCCTATTGGTTCTAGGATCACTAGTGATTCTGTCGATGGAACTTACAAATCCCCTGATTGTACATTTGGATATTTAGGACTTAATGATAGTGGATCTCCATCTGCATTATCATCTATACCATTAGGTTTATTTTCACTTGTTTATACATTATTCTATATAACAACTATAATATGGAATAATAAATTAGAGAAAGAAAATGTTCCATTCTTTGTAATATTACCAATATTGATTGCTTATCAGACATTCTGGTTATTAACAAATAGTTGCAATGATCCAAAAACAATTGCTATTTCAGTTGTACTTGGAATTTTTATAGGTGGAGCTTGGGGAATGATAATATCAAGTTCAGGAATACCTGAATTAGAAATATTGAGTTCATTAAATACAAAACAAGTTTGTGATAAGCCTACAACTCAGCAATATAGATGTAGATATGTATCTTCTATAGCAAATACAACTACTAATTAATAAATCAATTAAAATGGTAAATATTATTAGATATCCATTGTCTAAATTGTTTCAATGAAGTTTTTCTAGATAAATCATTAGCCATTAACTTTGGGGATCTATAATTATCACTATAATGGTATATAAAATTATTAATAATATTTGTTGTATTTGCTTTAGAATACATAGATATTAAATCATTATGATTAAATAAATCATAACCTTTATTTTTATTCACTTGATTATGAAATGAATAAAGAATATCAATTAATTCTGATTTTGTACTTATAGAATTAAAATTTATTGAATCTAAATGTTGTTTTGCGTGTTGAGCACAATATGGACAAGGTAAATTGCAGCAAATAATATAAATATACTGCAATAAATCACTTTTTATTTCTTTAAATTTTTCGTCTTTTATTTTTATAGATAAAGTATGTAATAAATACCAAGTTGGTTTGCCCCATTTCATAGTTTGTGAATCATTAGAAGTATTTCTAATCATTTGATTTATTTGACCTTGTGGTCTAATATTATTATTAATATTAAAAATGGATGAAGTATTTCTATTTAACAAATTCAAATTTGTAGGTTGCGCTTTTACAAATTCATCATTATTATTATTATTCATTAGAGGATTCGTTCTTTGACTACTTCTACTAAACATCATTTTCATATTTAAGAATTAATTATATAATATATGATAATAAATAATTAATTATAAAACAATATATACATTATTTCTAAATATAAAATAGTTACAAATTATATAATGGATTCAAAAAATAGTTTAGTAAATGCTATAAAAATATGGGTAAAAAAAGATAATGAAATTAGGCAATTGAAAAAAGAAGAAAGAATCAGAAAAAAAGAACAAAAAGAAATTTCTGAAACCTTAATGGCTATTATGAAAGAAAATGAAATTGATGAATTCGATTTAAAAGACGGTAAATTAGTATATACAAAAAAAAATATTAAGAAACCTATAACAAAAAAAGGTTTATTAGATATTCTAAAAAGATATTACAATGATGACACGCAAAAAGCAGATGAATTAAATAATTTTATTATGGATAATAGAGAAGAAAAGGTTGTTGAAACAATAACTAGAACTATAAAAGGAGAAGATAAAAGTAGCAGTTAAAAGAACACTATATCTATATTTCCATCAAAATTTCTTTGATATTTTCCTATTATTGAAGGTTCATTAACGTTCTTCATAATATCTTCCATTTTATAAACATTTTCATTATTATCAATATAATAAATAATTCCTTTTATATCTTCTGTATATATTTGAATATTTTTTTTTACATTTGTTTCATTATTCATTAATCCGTGAGGAGCATTTTTTGCGTGTGTTCCACAAAAATCACTATCTCCTTTTTTATTTCGTGTACATTGTTCACCATTTGCTCTCTTTGCACAACATCTATTTACTAACGGAATTGTATTTTTTAATCTTTTTCTTTTTGCAAAATCATCTTTTTCTATTATTAATCTTTCATAATCATATATATAAGTAACTAAATCATTAAAATTTATATTTTCTTTTTCTATATTTATCTTTTGACATACATCACTCTTAAATTTTGTCACCCAATCTCCTAGTTTTTTATTTAATCGTTTCTCCATATTATTAATATTAATATATTACATTATTATTAATTCAATTTTTTATTAATTATCAAAACTAACTTAAAGAATCAATTGTAATATCATTCTTAACAAGATATTGTAGCCATCTCATTACAAAAGCAAGTGATGCACCACTATGCATATCATTTGAAGCTTCATTTATATTATACATAATATCCTCTATTGTTTTATCTTCAGTCCAAATAAAACCTCTAGTTGGATCAACTTCATAATTTTTCAAATATCCTATTTTTTCCATTTTAGAAAGCACATTATATGCTTGTAAGATCGTATCTCTATCATCTTTTGGTAGTGAATGAAAATCTGCCATTATAAAAACTATCGAATAATAAAATTAAAAAAATATAAAAAAAATAATTCAATTTTTAATTAAACTCTATCTACCTAGCTATTTTGTATAATTTTTAATTACTCTTTTAATAATTTGCTCTTCTCCATATTTATTTGTAGCACATAATTCCCATTCACTACTTTCATAAGGATCATTCAAATAGTTATACAAACAATCTTTTGGTACATTTTTATAACTTTGTACTATTTTACTATCATAGGTTATTTCGTATGATTGTATACACTCAATGCTAGAATATTTTTCCCAAGGATCTTTCAAATACCTAGTAATATTTGCAGGAACTGTTGAACCTGCCTCAATATTATCTGAATAACCAGTATCATAATTACAAGTTTCTAAACTACCATTTTTACCAACATATAACCAAGAATAATGTCTATAACCAGTAAAATCAAGTATATCTCCAAACTTAACATCATCTATTGATAAATCTGTCTGAGATATATGAGTAACTTTATTCTGAAAAATATCATCATCATATTCAATTTCACCATTTGGTAAAACAGTTTTAATACGTGCAGGTATTATATTTGGAAGTGTGTAACTATCTTCCATTTCACATTCAGGAATTGAACCAATCATTTCCATTTCAAGTTTTATTTTACCTTCTCTTTCGTTTCGATCCTTTAATTCTTTTATTTTACGGTCTTTTTCATATTTTTCGAAATTTCTTTTAGCATTATCAGCTGCAATTTTTTTTAATCTTTTTTTAAGAACATTCAATTCTTCTTCTTTCATATTAATCATATTACGCAAAGTTTTTTCATCTAAGTCATCAATAATTTCTGATTGAAATTCCATAATAAATGTTTTTTATAATTTATGCAAAAATTATAAAAAAATAATTCAATTTTTTTTAATAATCCTCATAATATTCACAAATATATAAAACATACCATTCAGTTAATACAATTAAAGAAATATAAACTATATCAATGATCATTTATATATTTTTATAATAAAATATTATTTATAATTATACAGGAATTCCATTTTTCAATATTGATAAACAATATCCCCTTATTTCATACCAATACCATAAATATGGGACCACGACATACCATACTATTAATACAAATAAAGAAATAAAAAATATATTCAACATAATTTATATATTTTTATAATAAAATATTATTTATAGGATACTATATAATTTTTCGAAGAATAATTTTGCCATACCACAAGCATTTTTCAAATATTCTTCAACATCTGATTTTTCAGCTTTTTCTTTAAAAGCCATTCTTAATACACTATAACTATCGTGAGGATGCATCTTTTTAAAACCATTGAAAGACAATGTTTTTTTGTTCAAATAATATTCAGAATATAAATAATATTCTATAACTTTACCAATAGTATAATCTTCATTATCTAAATGAATATCAAAACAATTCATCATAGTAGTTTCACTTTTCAAAATATCAACCTGTTTCTGCTCAAGTAAATCAATCATATCTTTGAATTTTTCATAAAGTATCTTTGCTGATATTTTTGAAATAAATTTATTTTCATAAACACCAACTGATTTAATAACAAAATCAAAACTGTCTTCTTTAAAATATCTTTCTGCATCTAACAAATAAAAGTTTTTCTTTGCAAACTCGATATCTTCCTTTGATACATCATCACTTTTAAATTTTTGTTCTTTTTCTTTCCAAACCTTATCAATTAATGTAAGGTCAGGTGTATTACCATATGCACATTTTGAAACTGCATTAAACATAGAATTTTTTTTTGCAGTTCCTATTGAAAATTCGGCAGTAAATTTAATTTCCTCTCCTAGAATTGTATCACTGATTTTTGGTCTTAATCTGCAAAAATCTATAAACCTTTGTGTAATTTTATCTGGAGGGAATATAGCTTTCATTTGTGTAGGACTTAATGGTATTTTACTAACTTTATGACGTAATATAAAATCTTCTGTAGTTACAAAAATAATGTTATCTGTTTCATTTTTTTTATGTACCTCCAATACATAATTGTTTGGTAAATCTTCAATTTGATCAAAATCAATATGAATTGGAATACAACTAAGTCTTTGTTTTAATATTTCATTATGCAATCTACAAGTATTTATCTCAATATTACATTTATTTTCCTCGTGAGTTTCTGTTGGTATAACTACTAATGGTATGTCAGTCAAAATAGTACGTCTCAAAGCATTAGCTAAACTCACATTAAGGTTTGATAATGTAAATTTATATATATCATTTTCTTCACTAATATCACTAATTTTAGGATCCATCTTATATTTTAATATATTATTTTATTTAATATATTTAAATCAATTTTTATAATTTAATCCATTTAAAAGATTTAAAATCTTCCAATATTTTCCCCCATTTTTCATATTGAGGGTTTTTTTTGATATAATCTTTTATTATTAATTTTCTACCACAACAAGATCCAAATCTACCATAAAATTTTAAATTTTTTGCTAATTCTGTATTTAATATTTTTCCATCTGTACAACCTGCTGGTGTATAACCATATAATGGATCTTCCTCATAATGTACACAAATACATCTACCTTGTTTATTAATTTTATTAAAGTAACTATCAAAATGATCTGATATTATTTTTTTAGAATTTTCTAAATTTATCTTACCATAATATTTATCCATTAATAAATAATTCAAGCGAAGACTCCTTGCACCACAACTATCATTGTCATCTATATGAGATGTATCATTTGTTTCTAATACTCTCATTTTTTTACTCATTACTGTATTTGAACCATAAAAAACTCCATTTGTTTTTTTTTGTTTATTATGATAATTCAAACCTATCTCAAGTAACATTATTTCTTTTTTATTCAAATCACCAAATAACCAAGAACAAGGATAATCACCTGCATTATTTGTTAACATAACATTAGCATATTGATCCAAATTTTCACAATGTTGCATTGCTGATCTTACTCTACAAAAATAAGGCGATCCAAAATCTACATTGTATTTTACTGAATGCATTGTAGTTTCACAACCAACTATTCCTGCTTTTGTTATAAACCAATCTGATGAACTAGCTACAAATCCAGGTGATGTCTGCATTGTAAATTCTATTCCATTTGATGGTGTAACAATCATAACAATATTAAGCAATTGACCTGTACCAAAATCAGTATGAGTATTATGTGCCATTACTATATCATTATTTTCAGTTGCATCACCACAAGCAATAAAAGCACTACATCTTTCCATAGATTTACCTGTAAAATATTCATATAATGACATATAAGAATTTGAAGCAATTAAAAAATCAACAGAAACTTTTACACCTTTTATTTTTGCTCCATCACTAATTCCTTGTAACTCTTTGAATATATCTGGATATTTACTTTTGATAATATTAAATAGTAATCTTTTGCAAGTTTCAATATACTTTTTCATTGTAATTTTAAAATCATTTTTTACTAAAAATTCCATTACTTTATATGATCGTTTTAGTTCTTTTGATAATAAATATCCGTGTGCATATCCAATTTCATAAGGATCGCCATATACGTGTATTTTTTTCCAACCCTCTTTTTCTAATATTATTTCACCATTTATATTATTTCTAATTGATTTATTTCTCTTTCTCATATACTATAATAATTCATAATATTAAACAATTATTATGAATTTAAGATAATAATATTATACCTAAAATTACAAACATCAAAACAAATGGTAAAAGTACCAAGAACCAAGCTACACTACTATATCCAGCATTGCACATTAAGTTTAATACCCAAGTCCAAAATAAGACATATAATACTTTAATGAAAAAAACTAGAAAAGTACTAGGTACTTCACAAGAATATTCACCTAAACAATAAATACTTGTATTACCATAATTCTGAAAAGTTGAAACTAATATAAATATTGTTGAAATTACTAAATAAACATAAGAAGGAGTACATAAATTCTTTAAAAATGGCCTCTTCATTTATATTATTATTAGAAAATTTTAATTAAGCAACAAAATCTCGATTAGCTGCAGGTTGTTGAAAAATTCTTGTATCTTGGCTTGGAGTTCCATCTAATAATTTATAATTATCATATGATCCCAAGGTGTTTCCAAAATTTTGAAAAGATCCTGTACCAGATCCTCCTAATCCTAGTATTGGACCAAATCCTCCACCACGTTTTATCTTTCTCAATTTTTTTCCTCCTACAGCTCCAGCTGTTTGAGGTGGTTCCATTACTTCGGTATTATATTTATAATAATGATGTATACCTAAATCTCCTCCCTTCATTTTTCTCTTTTTTGTCTTATTCATTCTTTTCTTTGAAGTCTTTTTTGATTTTACTTTGATTTTTTTATTTTTTGTTTTACCTCCTTTATAAACATACTTCTTTCTACCACCACCCGAACAACCGCAAGTGGGTTTTCCTGCTACAATATCATTTCCTATTTGACTCATTTTATATATTTATATTAGATTTTATTCTATATCTACGTGTGTCAACATATGTCTGCGAC
>CEQL01071419.1_pt1 | contig 10679 bp, 11 predicted proteins | sample 356281 | NCBI WGS metagenome assembly CEQL01 (sample SAMEA2621203, study PRJEB7988) | marine metagenome | biome: marine biome (ENVO:00000447); feature: surface water layer (ENVO:00002042); material: "saline water (ENVO:00002010), including plankton (ENVO:xxxxxxxx)" | depth 5 m
TGAATTTAGATATTAAATTACATAAAAGAGATTTACCAGATGAAATAAGGTTCAGTGACAAGATAGCAGTAGATTGTGAGTTTACTGGTTTAAATATTGAGCGAGATAGACTGTGTTTAGTACAAATATCTTCAGGTAATAATGATGCTCATATCATTCAATTAGATAAAGATAACTTTGATGCACCAAATCTAAAAAGAATTTTAGAAGATAAAAATATTAATAAATTGTTTCATTTTGCAAGAGCAGATCTTTTATTCTTAAAAAAATATTTAAAGACTGATATTGAAAATATAAATTGTACAAAAATAATGAGTAAAATTGCTAGAAGTTATACGGATAAGCATGGATTAAAAGATTTAGTAAAAGAATTTATTGGATTAGATTTAAGTAAACAGCTTCAATCATCAGATTTTGGAGGAGAGTTATCAGAGAAACAATTAAAATACTGTGCTCAAGATGTTGTTTATTTGCACAAAATTTATGCTTCTTTGAAAAATATATTAGTTAGAGAAAAAAGAATTAATCTTTATTTAAAAACAATTGAGTTTATAAATACGAGAGTTGAGCTAGATTTTGCCTCATTTAAAGACGATATCTGGTCACACTAAAAAATGAAAGACAAAAAAATTTTAGGCATTGCTAAAGAAGTAGTAAAAATTGAGACAGATTCCTTAAAAAAACTTCAAAGTAGCCTTGGAAAATCTTTTGAACTGATAATAAAAACTATCCTTAGTAACAAAAATGGTAAAACTATTATTTCTGGTGTCGGAAAAAGTGGAATTATTGCTAAAAAATGGGCAGCAACACTTTCATCAACTGGCACTCCATCATTTTTTCTAGATGCTTCAAATGCAAGTCATGGAGATATGGGTCAAATTACGTCAAATGATATTGTTATATTAATAAGTTTAAGTGGCCAAAGTGAGGAACTAAAAAATATTATTGAGTTTACCTCGCGTAATAGAAACATCAAATTAATTGGAATAACATCTAAAAAAGATTCGATATTATATAAAAACGCAAATGTAAAATTTTTGCTACCAAATGTTAAAGAGGCAGGACCTGGTGGTTTTGTCCCAACATCATCAACTACAGTTCAGATTGCATTAGGAGATGCTATCGCAATCACTTGCATGAGGTACAAAAAATTTGGCAAGATAGATTTTAAAAAAGTTCATCCAAGTGGTTCTCTTTCTATTAAACTAAAAACAGTTGAGGATTTAATGTTAGTAGGAAATAAAATACCTTTTATAAGCGATAAAGTAAAAATGAAAATTGCAATAAAAAATATAACAAAAAAAGGATTTGGAACACTTGTAGTAAGAAATTACAAAAATTTAACTAAAGGAATTATTACAGATGGTGATTTAAAAAGATTGTCAAATATGTATTTGAATTTTAGGGACATGCAAGTTAAAAAAGTCATGAAAAAAAATCCAATATCTGTAGATAAAAATATGCTTGCAGCAAAGGCACTATCAATTATGAATTCAAAAAAAGTTACAAGCTTATGTGTCCATCAAAATAAAAGAAAAAATAAAACAATTGGTTTTATACATATTCATAATATTCTAGATGCAAACATAACTTAAATGTCCCTTAAAACTATACTTCAATTTTTTATAATATTGTTAATTGTATTAATAATTGGTGCTGTTTATTTTAAATATTTTGAAAAAAATAGAAAAGTTATTGAAGAAATAAACACCTTGGAAAATAGTAATTTGAACCAACTTGAAGAGTTAGAAAAAAAAATTTCCAATTTAGAATTAAAAAATCAAGAACTTGTTGAAAAAATAGAAAATAATAAAAATAAGACAGTCACTAAATCAGAGACGACTTTTAATAAGAAAGAGGAAACTAAGATTGATGGGGAAAATGAAAATAATTTTAAAAAAGAAATGTCGTTAGATACTAAAAAAACAAATGACAAGACAGAAGAAGAAATTAAAGAAAAACCTCAAATTAAAAAAAAAAAAATTGTTAATCTTGTAAAAAATGTTGAATATACATCAGTTGACCAAAAAGGTAATAGATTTAATCTTTTGGCTAAATCCGGTAAATCCAATATTGACAATAAAGATGTCTTGGAACTAGAAGATGTAAAAGGAGAAATTAAATCAGATAATAGAGACACGATATATATAGTTTCTGATTATGCCAAATATAATTCATCAAATTTAAATTCAAAATTTTATAAAAATGTAATAATAAATTACCAAGATAAAAAAATTACTTGTTCAAATTTTGATATAAACATGGAAAAAAATATGGCAATTGCATATAATGATGTGGTGATTACTGATCCAAAATCTATTTTAAAAGCTGGTATTGTGGAATTTGATTTAAAAACAAAAGATATAAATATTAATCCCCAAAGTACATCAACAGAAGTAGAAGTTATTATAAACTAATGGCACTTATAAAAAAATTTAGAATTAAAAAATTTAAAGATCAAAACGCAATTTTAAAACTAGAAAAAATATCTATGTTCTTTAATAAAAGGCAAATATTAAATGATCTTACTTTAAACATAAATAAACAAGAAATCCTTGGAATGTTAGGGCCAAACGGTGTTGGAAAATCTACAATTTTTCATATTATTACAGGTTTAAAAGATCCAAGTTTTGGTAAAGTTTTAATAAATAACATTGATTGTACAAATATTCCTATTTATGAAAGAGCTACAAAATTTAAACTTGGTTATGTACCTCAATATGGAGGTTTTATTCAAGATTTAACACTTTTGGATAACCTAAATCTTGTAGGCGAAATTCATATAAAAGAAAAAGATTTAAGAAAGGCTAAGATTGAAAAAATAATCTCACAATTTGAATTTGATCCTTTGCTTAAAATAAAGGCAAAACATTTATCTGGGGGTCAAAAAAAAAAATTGGTAATTTCTATGGCTTTGATAAATGATCCAAGTATTCTTTTACTAGATGAACCATTCGCAGCTTTAGATATTCTTACAATTAAAATGTTACAAGAGATAATAGTAAACCTTCAATCCTTAGAAAAAATTACTGTAGTAGTATGTGATCATCAAGCAAGAGATTTGTTGAGCTGTGTTGATAGAGCGATTGTATTGTCAAATGGAAAAATAATTGCATCAGGAAGTCCTGATGAGATAGTTCAGGACTCAAGTGCTAGATCGGCATACTTTGGTGATGAATTTAAAATAAATTAATTCATCTGTGAAAAATCATATATTTATAAAAAATAAAATTAAAACTTTTAACAAGAAAATAAAGGTTAGTTCTGATAAAAGTATTTCTATACGTTCAATTCTTTTGGCTTCCCAGGCCATAGGAAAATCTAATATTATTAATTTACTTGAGTCCGAAGATGTTTTAAATGCATTAAAAACGATAAAAAAACTAGGAATATATTATAAGAAAAAAGGAAGTGTTTATCAGATTGAGGGTTATGGATTAAATGGTTTCAATATAAAAAAAAAAACAACTATTAATGCAGGCAATTCTGGGACTTTAGCAAGACTTATTCTTGGTTTGCTAGTCAAATCTGATAAAAAGGTAAAACTTATTGGAGACAAAAGTTTATCAAAAAGAGATTTTTCAAGAGTAATTAAACCTCTTAATCTTTTTGGAGTGAATTTGAAAAGTAGAAAGAATTGTCTTCCAATTGAAATAACAGGAACAAAATTTTTAAGGCCAATTATTTACAATGAGAATATAGGGAGCGCTCAAGTAAAATCGTGCATTATATTAAGTGCTTTAAATACTCCAGGTACAACTATTCTTAAATGTAAAAAATCAAGAAATCATACAGAGTTAATGTTGAAGTTCTTGAAATACCCAATAAAAATAAAAAAAAATAAAAATTTTGATACAATAGAAGTAAAAGGTTTAAATCAAATTAAAGCTTTTAACTACAATATCCCTGGTGATATCAGTTCAGCTTCTTTCTTTATAGTATTAACACTTCTTTCACAAAATTCTCAAATAATCATAGAAAATGTAAATGTTAATCAAAGTAGATTAGGTATAGTTACCATTCTTAATAAAATGGGAGCAAAAATTTTATTAAAAAAAAAGAGATTATATAATGGAGAAAATATAGCAAATATACATGTTAAAAGTAAAAAAAAATTATTTTCAATAAACTGCCCATCAGAATTAAATAGTAAAGCAATTGATGAGTTTCTAATTATATTTTTAGTTGCAGCTAAGGCGAAAGGAGTTTCAAAGTTTCACAATTTAGGTGAAATGAATAAAAAAGAGTCAAAAAGGTTAGATTTGGCTGTTAAATTTTTAAAATTGATAGGCATAAAAGTAAACAGGTTTAAAGATAATATTAATATTCATGGTAATCCAAATTTATCATTAAATGATAATTTCATAATAAAAAATTTTTTAAAAGATCACAGAATTTTTTTTCTATCATGTATCGCTGCATTGACACTCGGTGGTAATTGGAAAATAAATGATAAAGATTCTATTAATACATCTTTTCCCAGTTTTCTTAAAATACTAAAAAAATTAGGAGCTAAAATAAATTGAGAAAAAGGAAAAACATAATCACTGTAGCAATAGACTCACCCGCAGCAGCTGGTGCAGGGACACAAGCAAAACTAATAGCAAAACATTATAATTTATTTTATTTAGATACAGGGAAAATTTATAGATATATTGGAATGTTAAAAATAAATAATGAAAAAAAATTTTCTTATACTTTAATTAAAAGAAAAATTAAAAATATAAAATTAGGTGATTTAAAAAATAGAAATTTATTGGATAACAATGTAGCTATGTCTGCATCAGTTATCGCAAAAGATAAAAAAATAAGAAATATTGTTCACAAATTTCAAAAAAAATATGCTTATAACCCTCCTATGAGATATAAAGGCTCTGTATTAGATGGAAGAGATATAATTACCGTACAATTAAAAGATGCCATGTTTAAATTTTATATTACTGCTAGCCTAAAAGTCAGAGCAAAGCGAAGATTTAATGAGTATAAAAAACTAAAAAATAAAATTCCTTATAAAGAAGTTCTCAAAAGCCTTAGAAATAGGGATAAATCTGACAAAGAGAGAAAATACGGACCTCTAAAAAAAACGAAAGATTCTATCTTGATTAATACCAGTAAATTAAGTAAGAAAGCGTGCTTTTATAAGATAAAATCTATTATGGACAATAAACTAAACAGTTAATGGAAATTTACAAAGATTTAACATCACCTGCCAATCAAGAATTTCAAAAACTACTAGATAGTCAACTATCAAAAAATAAAATTGAGGAGGGTAAAATCGTCGAGGGCAAAGTTACTAAAATAACAAACAAATATATATTTTTGTTTATACCAGGTTTAAAAAGTGAGCCTGTGATAGATGCTAATGAAATTAAAATGATGGGTATAAGTGAAAGTATAAAAGAAGGAAGTAAAATTTCAGTTTTGTTAGAAAAAATTGAAGACAAAAATGGTGATGTTATTGTATCAGCCCAAAAAGCCCAAAAAATTAAAGGCTGGAATGAATTAGTAAAATGTTATGAGAATAATGAATTGATAAATGGAAAAATTTCTCAAAAAACAAAAGGTGGTGTAATCGTTGAACATATTGAGACTGGCTCCTTAATGTTCTGCCCAGGTTCACAAATTTCAGATAAGCCCATTAAAAATATTGATCATTTAATTGGAGTGGAACAAAAATTTGCACTAATAAAACTTGATATGGTGAGAGGAAATAGTGTTGTATCTAGAAGACAGGTAGTCTCATCAAATAAAAAAGAAGACAAGGCTAAAATCATAGAAAAATTTAAAGTCGGGGATATTATAAAGGATGCAATTGTTAAAGGATATTCATCATTTGGTTGTTTTTTTGAGGTAACTACTCCTGAAGGTACAATAGATACACTCTGTCATCTACAAGAAATAAGTTATAGCAGAGTAAATCATCCCGATGAAATATTTAACATTGGTGAAAAACATGATTTAAAAGTGATTTCAATCGACATGGAAAAATTGCAAGTTGGATGCTCAATAAAACAGCTCTCACCTGATCCATTCGAACATATATCTAACTACCAAATTGGAAGTCAGTATAAAGTTAAAGTTGTAAAAATTACAGATTATGGATGTTTTTGTGAACTTGAAGCGGGTCTTAGCACACTTCTTCATAGTAGTGAAATAAGTTGGACGAAAAAAAATATTTCTCCTAAAAAAATGTTTAATGTTGGAGACCAGATTGATTGTGTAATAACAGAAATTGACAAAGATAAAAGAAGAGTAGCAATTTCTCATAGATTGACGCAAGAAAATCCTTATTCAAAACTTGAAAGTGATTATCCGGTTGGATCTGACATAGATGGAGTTGTGAATAACATAAATGAATACGCAATTTATTTAAAACTTGCCAATTTTGATATTGATGGATTTTTACACTCTAATGATCTTTCATATACTGGAAAACCAGAGGATGAATTAAAAAAATACAAAAAAGGTGACAAATTAAAAGTAAGAATACTAGAGATAAAGAAATCTGAACAAAAAGTAAGAGTTGGGTTAAAACAATTGGAGAAAGATCCTTTCGATTGGTTTAAAGATAAAAAAATAAATGATGCAATCACTGTGAAAGTTATAACATCAGATAATAAAGGTCTATTTATAAAACCAGAGGGTTGTGAAATGGAGTTTTTAATTAAAAAATCTCAAATAGCTATGAATTCAGCTGATGCAAGACCTTCTCGATTTGTTGGTGGAGAAAGAATAGATGCGGCGATATCAGAGCTTAATTTTGAAAAAAGAAAAGTATCTTTTAGCATAAAACTATTGGAAGAATTAATGAACGAAAAAGCTATTAAAGAACACTCTAGTCCGTTAAGTGGAAAAAACTTACCCTTCTCCTCGCTTTCTGAGCAGTTAGATGATAAAAAAAAGAAAAAGGAAAACGAATAAAAATTGTCAGTCGTAAAATCAGACTTAATAAAAGAACTTACTGAAAATTATCCAAATTTTTATAAAAAAGATCTAATCAAGTTATTTGATATTGCAATTTATGAAATTCAAGAGTCATTAAAAAGAGGAGAAAGAGTTGAGCTGAGAGAGGTTTTTACACTAGAACCAAGAATTCAAAAAGCGAGAGTATCTCGAAATCCTAAAACTAACGAAAAAATAAATACCCCAAAAAAGAAATCAATATTATTTAAAATGTCTAAAGAATGGGCAAAAAAAATTAATGAAAAAGAATAAAATATTTATTGCTTGTGATAGTACAAACATAAGTAAAATTAAAGAAATAATTAAGAAAACACAAAATTCAAAATTAATAGTTGGTTATAAATTTGGTTTAGAATTCTTAAATTCGAAAAACGGTAGAAATTTCATATCTAGACTAAAAAATAAAATTACATTTGGAGATTATAAATTTGCAGACATACCAAACACATGTTCTTCTGCTGTTAAATCAGTAAAAGATCTAAAGTTTAATTATTTAACAATACATATAAGTTCTGGATTAAAAGCATTAAAAGAGGCAAAAAAAGTTTCAGGTAAAACTAAATTAATTGGAGTAACAATACTTACATCTTTAGACAATAAAGCATTAAGAGAAATTGGATTTAATAAAAAAGTGAAGCACATAGTATATCAACAAGCAAAACTAGCTCAAAAAGCTAAATTAGATGCAATAGTTTGTAGTGGTGAAGAGATTAAAATAGTTAAGCAAGTATTTAAAAAAGAGATAATTACACCTGGTATAAGATTTAACTCAAATACTGATGATCAAAAAAGAATTTTAGCTCCTAAACAAGCTTTCAAAAATGGAAGTGACTGGCTGGTAATAGGAAGACCAATAACAAAAGGAAATATTCAAAAAAATATTAAAAATTTAATTGATCATTTGAATTAATGGCAAAAGGAATAAAAATTTGTGGGATCTCTGATCTTGATATTTTAAATTTTATAATAAATCATCCACATCCTCCTAAATTTGTTGGTTTCATATGTAATTATAAAAAAAGTAAAAGATTTGTTGAATATGAAAAACTAAAGAAATTGTTGAGTGCAGACAAAAGAAATATAAACTTTGTGTCTGTTTTGGTTAAACCGGACACACAAATTTTAGAAAAAATTCAAAACTTAGATTTTGATTTCTATCAGTTATATGATGTTGAACCCAATAAAACGAAGGAAATAAAAGAAAAGTATAAAATTAAAATTATCACTGCTTTGACTATCAAGAACAAAAAGGATGTCGAGACGTACAAAAATTACCTAGGGATTTCTGATATAATTCTTTTTGATGGTAAAGGCTATGAAAAGTCTATTGGTTTTAACCATCAATTTTTAAATTCTGTGCCCGACACAGTAAATAAAATGATTGCCGGAGATATAAAAATAGAAGATATTCCTAATTTTAATGACAAAGAAATCTTTATTGATTTAAGTGGAGCGTTAGAAAATAATGAAGGTAAAAAAGATATTGAAAAAATCAATAAATTATTAAATTTAGCAATACAAAAATGAAATTAAAAAAAAAAATTCCAGTAATTGATCAAGCTGACAAATTTGGATTCTGGGGTGGTAAATTTGGTGGCAACTTTGTGCCAGAAACATTGAAAAAACCTATTGAGGATTTAGAAATACTTTTCAATAAATTGAAGAAAGACAAAAAGTTTATTAGTGAAAGAGATAAATATTTTAATAATTGGATAGGAGTTCCAACAAGATTAATTAAGCTTAACAACTTAACAAAACAAGTAGGTGGAGCCCAAATTTGGTCAAAAGTAGTATCAGATGCAAATGGAGGGGCTCACAAAATATACAATGCTACAGTACATTGTTTATTAGCAAAAAGATCAGGAAAAAAAGTCATAATTGGTGACACAGGAGCTGGCTATGCTGGTAAAATGTTAAGTATGGCTGCAAAAAAATTTGGTTTAAAATGTAAAATTTTTATGGGTGCAAAAGATATTGAAAGACAACAACCCAACGTTAAAGCTATGAGAAAAAATGGAGCCAAAGTTATTCCTGTCTACTCTGGGAGTCAAACCTTGGTTGATGCTGTGTCTGAGTGTATGAGATATTGGGTTGCTAATTGTGATACGACTGCAATGTGCGTAGGAAGCACTGTTGGTCCTGCAGTTTTTGTTCGAATATGTGGATGGAGCACTAGTCAAATTTCTAGAGAGTTAAAAGCACAACTTATTGAAGAGTTTGGTTCAATTCCAAAAAAACTCAAGCTTTATAATTGTGTTGGAGGCGGATCTTCAAGTTTTGGTTTTTGGAATGAATTTATGGACTACGACAAAAAACAAGTTGAATTTATCGGAGTTGAAGCTGGTGGCCCATCAAAAAGTAAAAAACATGCAGCTCCTTTAACTTTTGGATCTAAAATAGGAATTCTTCATGGAGCGGCGCAATATGTTAATCAAAATAGTGATGGACAAATCGAGGAAACTGAGTCTATCTCAGCAGGTCTTGACTATCCAGGGATCTCACCTCTTCATTGTTATTTAAAAGATACTAAGAGAGCAAGATACACAGCTGCTAGTGATGAGGAAGCTTTAAAAGCATATCAAATTGTAACAAAATACGAAAGTTTAAGACCCTCGCTAGAACCAAGTCATGCATTCTCTGTTGCAATTAAAGAGTCAAAAAAATTTAGTAAAGATACTGTTGTTGTAATTAATAGTTGTGGAGATGCTTACAAAGATCGTGGAATTCTAGAAAAAAAACTTGGAAAAAAATATGTTAAATCCAATTAAATTAGCTTTTAAAAAAGCCAAAAATGAGAAAAGACCAGCATTAATTACTTATACTGTAGCTGGAGATAGTTCAAAAAGACAATCTTTAGAAATATTGAAAGCAATATCTAATTTTGCGGATATTTTAGAGCTTGGATTTCCTCATAATACTCCTGTAGCTGATGGTGGACAAATTCAAACAAGCGCATATAGAGCAATTAAGAATGGAATTAAGATGAATGATATATTCAATATTGTAAAAGACTTTAAAAAATTTAATAATTCAAAACCAATCATATTGATGGGTTATTATAATATGATTTATCAATATGGAGAAAATAATTTTTTACACACGTGTAAAAAGTCTGGCGTGAATGGTTTAATAGTTGTTGATTTGCCTTGGCCAGAAAATAAAGTTTTTTCAAAAAAGTGTAAAAAAAATTCGATTAATTTTATTCAACTATTATCTCCAACCACATCTAATAAAAGGTTGAAAAGTATAATTAGAGACTCGCATGATATGATTTATTATATAAGTATGTTGTCCACAACTGGAGGAAAACTAAAAATTTCACCTAAATTAATAATATCTAATTATAATAAAATAAAAAAAGTAAGTTCAAAAAAAAATTGTGTAATTGGTTTTGGAATCACTGAAAAAACGATATCAAAATTCAAAAATACAGACGGACTTGTTGTAGGAAGTCAAATTTGTAAAGAAATTACTAGAAGTTTAAACAATAGACAAAATCCTGTCATAAATGTAAGTAAGATGGTTAATAAACTTAAAAATCAAATAACATGAACTGGTTAACAAAAGCAATAAATTTTGGAGAAAGAATAAAGAAAGTCCTTCGAAAAAGACCATCGAAAGAAGATATAGCAAATTCTGATTGGACAAGTTGCTGTAAAGGACCAATACTAAAGAAAGATTTAGAGAATAATTTGTGGGTTTGTAATCTTTGCGGA
>CEQL01077510.1_pt1 | contig 10679 bp, 8 predicted proteins | sample 356281 | NCBI WGS metagenome assembly CEQL01 (sample SAMEA2621203, study PRJEB7988) | marine metagenome | biome: marine biome (ENVO:00000447); feature: surface water layer (ENVO:00002042); material: "saline water (ENVO:00002010), including plankton (ENVO:xxxxxxxx)" | depth 5 m
ACATCACGTTCCATTTCACCAATTCTAAAACCACCATCTCTACTTCTCCCCTCTGCGGGTTGCCTAGTTAAGTTTACCATCGGGCCAATAGACCTACTATGTTGTTTATCAGAAACCATATGCTTTAATCTTTGATAAAATACTGGTCCAATGAATATTGCAGTTTCTATTTGGTCTCCAGTTAATCCATTATACATAATCTCATTTCCATAACTTTCGTAACCTACTTTCAATAATTCTTCACAAATGGTTTTAACATCAAGATTTCCAAAACTGGTTCCATCGCCAAACAAACCTAATTCTATAATTACTTTTCCAAGTAATGTTTCTTTTAATTGGCCTATTGTCATTCTGGAAGGAATAGCATGAGGATTAATAATTATATCAGGTTTTGTACCATTTCTTGTAAATGGCATGTCACATTCAGGAATAATATTACCTACAGTACCTTTTTGTCCATGTCGCGAACTAAATTTATCACCATAGGTTGGTTTTCTTAATGCTCTGACACGTACTTTTGCAAAATTATATCCATCTCCGTTCCTACCTGTATAGTTTTTATCAATATACGTTTCCTCATTTGTTCTATATGTTTTACTTTGGTCTTCATATTTAATAACTTTGGTTGGGTCATTTCTATTTTCTTTAATAGGAATTGTTTTTGCAATAATTACATCACGGTTTTCTACTAGTTCATTTTCTGGTATGAAACCATCATTGTTCAACTTATCGTAATTTCCAAATTTAATACCTTTTGTTTTTGATGGGTCTGGTTTACAACGAATAATTTCATCACGAATAATATTTTTATCTTCATCTTTTTCTGTATGATAAATTGTTGCTAAAAATAAACCACGGTCGATTGAGCCTTTATTAATTAATACACTATCTTCTTGGTTATATCCAGTATGTGTCATGATAGCAACGTGAATTTGCGTACCAGAAGGAATATTATTTAAGTGTATAAAATTCATAACACGTGTATCTACAAGAGGTCTGGTTGGATAATTTAATACGTATGCAGTTTTATCCATTCTCATATCATAATTTGTAGCATAAACACCCATAGCTTGTTTTGCCATAGCACATTGATAAGTGTTTCTAGGGGCTTGGTTATGGTCAGGAAATGGCACACATGATGCAACTACTCCAAATATTGTGCTAGGATGAATTTCACAGTGAGTATATGAGAAAGATAAGTTTTTGGATTGTAAATAATCTTCTTTACATTTCATACCAATCATAGAAAGGTTTTGTTCTTCTGGGTCTATATACTCAATTACTGATTCATCTAGAACGCAATTTGTAAGTAAATCATTCCAAGAAATATTTTTTTTAGCCAATCTATCAATAATATCATTAGTAATAATTGCATGATTTTTACGAACTTTTAATACAGGTCGTGTTAATCTTCCTCCATCATTACAGACTTTAATTTCCAAAGTATTATAATTAAATATAATTGAGGTGTAAATGTTAATAATTCCTTTATATTTTAATTCTTTGAGATGGTTAAATAATTGGATGGGGCTTTCACTAATTCCTTGCCATGAGCCGTTAATAAATACTTTCACTTTACCATCTAGTTCGTTTGGTTGATAATCATCAACTCTCTTAATTAGTGGTAAAATATATTCATATAAAGGTTCACTATTAGTGGGTATTGTAATATGACCCATGTAACTTATATTTTTTACAATACCAATAGATTGACCTTCAGGTGTTTCAGCTGGACATAAAAATCCCCATGTTGTATTATGTAATTTGCGAGGAGCTATAAGTTCACCACTTTTTTCAAGTGGAGTGTTAATTCGTCTAAGATGGCTTAAACTAGATGCATATGTAAGACGACTAAGTACTTGTGCAACCCCAACTTTACTACTATTACTTTGTTTAATACTAAAATCGCCTGTAGATAAGGCACGATTTATACCATTTTCTATAGTAGTTGATTTCATAATTTTATATATATTTGTAATATTAATAATATTTTCGTAGTCTTGCGTAGACCTCCATGACCCGTTGTTGATTTCGCGAATAACTTGTTTTTGCATTTCTTTTACTAATTTATTAAAATAATTACGAAATAAGTTATTTAGTAAAGTACCGGTTAATTCAATTCTTTTATTTACATAAGAGTCTCTATCGTCCGTTGATATCCAGCCTAAAGACGTACGAATCAATTGATTCGCCATATAACCCAAGAAATATATTTTTTGTATTTTACTTTTACAATGAGGAAAAAGGTCATTGTCTAATATTTCGTTTGTAAAATCTTGTTTTTTCTGAATTCCTTGTTCTTTTTCCATATTAATAGGATTATATGCACAATACGAACTTATATATTTAATAGCCTCATCAGTTGTTGTATATTTATTTGCATCGATAATAGAAGCAGTTAAGAAATTTAATATTTTTTCTTGTTTTGATTGTTCTATATTTAAAACAATATACTCACAAATATTTTTATCTGTTGTTACTCCCAGAGCACGAAACAACGCAAATAATTCAATTGGCTGTTTAATTCTAGGGATCGATACATATATACCTTGCCCAAATCCATTATTTTTGCTTGAAATCATCATATCAATTTGTTTTGGCGAGATACATTTAAAATCTGGCACTGATTTAATTTCAGCAATCCAATCCCATTTAGTAGTATTTTTACCATCAAAACAATATATTTTGTTTTCTGCTGCTCTTTCTTGTCCCAAAACAGTTTTTTCAGACCCTTTAATAATAAAATAACCACCACAATCCATAGCACATTCACCGGAAGCAAAATTAATTAGCATGTTTTGTTGATTGAGAACACATATAGATGATTTTAACATAATTGGCATTTTACCTATATTAATCTTTGGTAATATTTTTGTGATAATTTTAGGATTATCCATAGATTCTGTATTTCGAATAACGTATTCGATTTGAATATCAATGGTCATATTTGATGCATATGTAAAATTTCGCAATTTTGCTTCTTGTGGCATCATTGTTTTTGTAGCACCATTATTTTCGTGTATCTGAGGTGGATATAATTTAAAATTAACAAATGAAATATTTATTTCTAAAAAATATTTATCTTTTTCTTCAACATAATCATTCTCAGAATGAATTTTTACTGGATTAAACATTTTAATTGTACGCTGAATTTGGTAATTTATGAAATGATTATAAGATTCAATTTGATGTCTTACTAGACGTTCTAGATATTTGCCTTCAAAATAAGATTCTATTAATTTATAGGGGTCTTCAACTTGATCGTTTAAGTGATCTAGTAAATAACTATCAGAAGAATCTGTTTTAGTATGAGAATCAATACTTTCTTTTATCATCTGTTTTATAGTAGTAGTAGTACTATTATCCTTTACAACTGGTGAGAAACCATTTCTAACAAGAGGATTCGACATTTTTGTTGCACTTTTTAATTCTTGAATCATGTTTCTAATAATACTAATAAAAATATGTTTAATTCATTTATCAATTTTTATTACAAAGTATTTTTTTAAAGTATATACAAAATATAATACTATAAATATAAAACAATGTTAAATTCATCAAAAAGATTTGTAAAATATTTAGATAATTATGATAAAATACATCAAAAGAATTACAATAATTTATTATATCATATAAGAAATGAATTTAACAACTACTTTAAGGAAGGCAATGATTTGAGTGAAGATAATGAATTATTTATATTGAATAGTCCTAGAAAATTAAAACGTGTTCGTTCTTTTGAAAAAGGAAAAAAATTATTTGAAAAGGAAATAGTTAAGGAAAAGATAGATATCAATGATTCAATTGACAATATTCAAGATTTGATTGAAATAACTGAAAAGTATACAGTTGAATCAAGTAAGCAGTATAACATTGACTTAGAGGCCATTCAAAAAATAAAGCCGGATTTAATAGAAATAAATAAATTCATAGGAATTGGTAAATTAAAGCAAAACGTTTTGAATCAGTTACTATATTTTTTGCAAGATTTGCATATATCTTCAAAAGGAGGAGATTATAAACATACAGTTATATATGGTCCTCCTGGTACTGGAAAAACAGAGATAGCAAGAATACTAGGTAAAATGTATTCAAAAATAGGAGTATTAAAAACAAATAATTTTGTAAAAGTAACTCGACAAGACTTAATTGCTGGATATTTAGGCCAAACAGCAATTAAAACTGCAAAAGTAATTGAGGAAGCAAAAGGAGGGGTTTTATTTATTGATGAAGCGTATTCTTTAGCAAACTCAGAAAAAGAAGATAGTTTTTCAAAGGAATGTTTAGATACTATTTGCGAATGTTTAAGTAATTATAAAGATGATTTAATGGTAATCATAGCTGGTTATGAAGATGAATTAAATAATACATTTTTTCGTGTAAATAAAGGGCTTGAATCTAGATTTATTTGGAGATTTACAATGGATCCATATAATCCAGAAGAGCTGATGGAAATATATAATAAAATTGTTATGGAAAATGAGTGGAAGTTAAAAGAAGATGCTTTATCATTAGAATGGTTCAAAAAAAATAGTAAACAATTTACAAACTATGGTCGTGATATGGAGCAATTATTTACCTATACAAAGATATGTCATAGTAGAAGAATTTATGGTAAAAGTGAAGAGAAAAAAAATATTGATAAAGAGGACATAGTAAATGGATTTAAAATGTTTATTGATAATAGAAAAGAAAGCAAATTAGATAGTATTGATACTAATATTTTATATAGCCTTTATTGTTAACTCGAATCGTTTACTTTAAAAAAGTTTCATATTTAATAAATATATAACTATTTTTGTATATTTATTAAATGTCTGATAAAAAAGTATTTTCTATAAATCCAGATTTATTTTCATTCTCAAATACTACAAAAAAGAAAAGACCTACTACTAAAGAAAGAATAAAAATGAAACCAGTTAAGAATCAGAGTAAGAATGATACATTGAGAAAAAAGTCAATATTAAAAATGATACGAGAACATAATTCAGATAGAAATAGAGAGAATTTTTCTAAATATGAAGAAAAATTAAAACCGACAACTAAAGCAGATGATTTTGAAGCAGCAAAAAATTTTTTTAAACAGATGCCGTCAACTCAAAATAACAAAGTAAATCATACTATAAAAAATTATTCAAATGTTTTGGATAATTCAATAATTAAAGATAATAATATAATTCCATTAAATGATATGACTAATCAAGATAAGATAAATGTTCCTATTGATAATGATATTATGACATTAAATAAAGTTGAATTGCCAATACCAAAGCATGGTTGTTTAAAGAATGGAATACTTCCTACTTATCGTCAATATATGAACCAGACTAGAAAAAATAATGATGATAATATTGGTGGAAATGTTATGAAACCAACGGAAAGTTTTGTTAAAGCAAATGCATATAAACAAATGGAGAAGTTAAAAAATTTAAAAAAGAAAAAGAGAAGGTTACAAAAACGCACGATTCGTAGAACTTATAAAACTGGAAAGTCTAGAATAAGACCAAGGATTTCTGTTTTATTAGCAAATAAAACAATGCGTTCAAATGTTTTGGAAAAAGAAGTACTTTTAAAACAAGTCCCCATTGATGAAATTAAAAAATATTTAACTAAACACGGTTTTACAAAAATTGGTACTACAACTCCCAATGATGTTTTACGAAAAATGTATGAATCTGCTCTTTTAATATGTGGTGAAGTAACTAACTATAATGCTGAAACATTAACTTACAACTTTTTAAATTCTGAGAATTAATCATTATATTTATAGAATAATTTAGTAGTTAAATATACAGAACTAAGTGAAACGATTATACATGCAACAAAAGAACGAATATTTATCTTGTATATTTCTTTTATTAAGTTATCATACTCTAATTTAATAGATGAAGCTGATTTATTTTTTTCTTCTATTATAGTGTATAAATTTGAAATACCTATATTCTGTTTAGGATATATATAAAACTCTTCTTCTAAATCACAAAAGAATCCATAGTCATTTTCTTCGTTAGATTTCATATTGATTGGTTCCATTATTTTAATTGTATTAATTGGAATTGACCATAACTTTAAAATCATATCAATTTTTATTATATTTACAATAGATTTAAATATTTTTTATCATTTAATATAGCAATGCCCTTGAAAAAAGAATCAAAAAACGAGGATATTAAAATATATGATGAGTACTTCAATTATACTAAAGAACTTAAAATGAAGTATGGTGACAGGTCTTTGGTGTTAATGTTAGTAGGTGCATTTTTTGAAGTTTATGGTTTAAAGAATATTGACACAGATGAGGTTACAAAGAGTAATTTGGTTGATTTTGTAAATATATGTAATTTAAACAGTTCTATTAAGATGGAATTACCAACTGAAAATGATGAGGATAATAAGAAAGTAATATTAATGGCTGGTGTAAGAGATTATAATCTTGAGAAATATTTATCTATATTAATAGCAGCAAATTATAATGTTGCAGTTTATATACAAGATAAGTCTGGGAAAAAAATTGTTCGTAAATTAGATAAAATATACTCACCTGGTACATATGTTTCATTTGATTGTAATAACGATAAGAAACTTTCTAATAATATAATGAGTATTTGGATAGAGAATTTTAAACAATATAAATCAAATAAAAAGTTATTAGTATGTGGTGCTACTAGTGTAAATATTTTTACAGGAGATGTATACATGTTTCAAAATGAGAAACCTTATTATATGTCTATTACTTCTTTTGATGAACTAGAGCGTTTTGTTTCAATTCATCAACCAAGTGAAGTAGTTCTTATTTACGATGAAAAAGATAATGATATTCAACAAAATATTCAAAGAATCTTACAATATTCTGGTATTAATAAAGAATTTGTAAAAACTTTTTCTTTGCATGATAATAAAGTCAGTAGATGTCAAAATCAAAATTATATAAAGGAAATTGTGGTTGATGCATATGATGAAGAAGCTTTTGATATATGTGAAGAGTTTACTGAATACCCAGTATCTACTCAATCTATGTGTTATTTACTTGAATTTGTAAAACAACATAATCCAAAAATAATTGATAAATTAAATTTACCGTTGTATAATAATTCATCAAGCGATATCATACTTGCTAATCATACGTTATCTCAATTAAATATTATAGATAATAATATGAATAATTCTAGTTCTGCTGGAAACTTATCTTGTGTTATGAATGTTTTAAATAAATGTATAACTCCAATGGGAAAAAGACTTTTACAATATTTTATTACACATCCTACATCCGATATTGAATGGCTTAATAATGAATATTATTATACAGATTTTATATTAAAAAACATGTTTACAGAATTAAATGATATTCGAAAGATGTTATCTAAAATCAAGGATATTGATAAATTGTTAAGACAACTGTTAGTACAAGTATTATATCCATCAAATTTATATTCTATATATGAGACCTTTGAATATATTCAAAAAATAGCAGAAATAATGAAAGAAGACAAAGTATATATTTATATGATGAGTGATTTTGATATAAAAGGAAAAGAAAAAGAATCTTTCATTAATAATTTGAATTTTGTTTTAAAATATATGCATAACCATTTTAATATAGATGCATGTAAAATGATAATGAGTATGACAACCTTTCCACAAAATGTTATTAAAGAAGGTGTTAATACTGAATTAGATATTTTACAAAATAAATATAATACCTCATTAAATGACCTTTATTTTTTGCAAGAATTTTTAAATACATGTACCGGTAGTGTAGAAATAAATGATTGGGTAAAAATACATGAAACTGAAAAATCAGGGTTATCCTTACAAATTACAAAGGCTCGTTCTGAAAAGATGAAGACATGGTTGAAGACTAATGAAGACTCTGTATTAAAAAGGTATATAGATGATGTAAAAGAACATAAAAATTGTAATATTCAATTGTTAAAGAAATTTAATCTCCAAAATATAGTATTTACAAAGGCTGGTTCAAGTAATGTTGATATAACAGAAGCAATAATTAGTGAAATATGTAAAAAGATTAACTTATACAAAAATCAATTAAATGAACTTATCGCAAAGGTGTACATTGAAGAATTATTGAATTTTCAAGAAAACTGTTTTGAAAAGGTTGAATTTATTTCAAAAAGTGTATCTAGATTAGATTTAATATTGACTAAATCATATGTATCTAATAAATATCGTTATTGTAAACCAGAAATACATAGTAAAAATACAGATGAAAAGTCTTTCTTTGAAGCAGAAGGTTTAAGACATGCATTAATAGAAAGAATTAATACAGATGAAATTTATGTAGAAAACGATATCAGTTTGGGAAATGATGTAAATGGTATGTTACTATATGGTACAAATGCTGTTGGTAAAACGAGTTTAATTCGAGCAATAGGAGTATGTATTATTATGGCACAAAGTGGATTTTATGTTCCATGTTCTCGATTTGTATATAAACCATACAAATCAATATTTTCACGCATTTTAGGAAACGATAATTTATTTAAAGGGTTATCGACATTTGCAGTTGAAATGAGTGAATTGAGAACGATATTACAATTAGCAGATGAAAATAGTTTAATATTAGGGGATGAATTGTGTTCGGGTACTGAAACCGAATCAGCTTTGAGCATATTTGTTTCTGGGTTAGAACATCTAGATAAAGTAAAATCTAGTCATATTTTTGCGACACATTTTCATGAAATTGTAAATTACGATGAAATTAAACACATGTTAAATTTGAAATTAATGCATCTAGAAGTTAAATATAATCGAGAATTGGACTGTTTAGTATATGACCGAAAATTAAAAGATGGTTCTGGCCCACGAATATATGGTTTAGAAGTATGTAAATCTTTACATATGAATTCTGAATTTTTAGATAATGCGTTTAAAATAAGGAATAAATATTTTTTAAATTCTAAAAGCATATTAGATTTTGATAAAACGCAATATAATAGTAATAAAATAAGAGGTTTTTGTGAAATATGTAAAGAAGAAGTTGGTACAGAGATTCATCATTTGCAGCAACAAAAAGATGCAGATAATAAAGGTTTTATTAAACATTTTCATAAAGACCATAAGGCAAATTTAATATCAATTTGTGAAAAATGTCATCAAAGTATACATAAAGAAGAAAATAAAGATGTTGCTCCTACAATAATACGAAAAACAACAAAAGGTCATATTTTAACGAAATAGTTTATTATAAGTGCGTATTTCATTTGTAGTCAATAGTGTTGTTTCCGTATAACTTGGCACATAGTTATCTGCTGAATATTTGTAATGGCCAGGTTTATTGTATAATGGGGAAATTTGATTTTTAGGAACGTAGAGGGATACCATTTCTTTTTTCTCAGGGTCATATACAACAATTTCTTGAGGGTCTAAACCAAAACCTTGTTCTTTTTCTAAATCTGTTTCTTCATCGTGGTATTTTACATCATAATTATTAGAATCGTATTTTACTTCATTATCATCTTTTTCAAGTTCCATGTTTTCAACATTTATATTAATTTTGAAGCAAATAAAGATATTACAAATTATAATTAATAAAAGAAGAAGTATAATAATAATATTAAAATTCATATACATTATACAGATAATTTTATTATATGTTTAAAAATTGATTTAATATATATATTAATATTATATTATAAAATCATGATTATCCCTGTTAAATGTTTTACATGTGGCATGGTGTTAGGAGATAAATATCGTTATTATCAAACTGAAATTAGAAGACATAAGTTAATACAAGGTATTTCTCAGGAACAAGTTATATATTTGACAAAAGATAATACAGAAAAAACGATTGAGGGTAAGGTATTAGATAATTTAGGATTAAAAAATGTGTGTTGCAGAAGGCATATGTTAACACATGTAGATATTGAATAATTTCTATTTATACATTATAATGTTAGAATTTGCAAAAGACTCTTATAATAAGTTATGTGCACCAGCTAGATTTTATTTAATTTTCTCTAGTTTTGCATTTTTTTTTATGATTATACAAAATTTAAACAATGACGAACTTTTTTGTTTAGGAGAATTAGGTTGTCATACAGAGAATAGTATTTATATTTTACTATTTAAAATAGTTTATATTATTTTTTGGACGTGGCTTCTTAATATTATATGTAGAGGAGGAGGCACGTTATTTTCATGGATATTAGTATTACTTCCTTTTATTTTATTTTTTATATTGCTTTTACTTATGCTATTCAAATAATGATTTATATATTTATTCATAATATATATTATGAATAAACTACCAGATGAGTTAATAAATAACCATATAATGCCGTTTACTTATAATTTAAAGGATAAAAAACATTTAATGGATATAAGATCATTTGTAACTGATTATAACATTATAGAAAATTTTTATTTTACAGATTATCAAACTATTAATTTATTAAACGATTTGGAAATTTTTATATATGAATCAAATAAATATATATTTTCAAGATTTAAAATAATGAATGGTAAAAATAATTTGGAAGTATGTTATCATGAAATTATGTTTTTTAAGGATAATAAAACCAATGCAGAGAGAAAGATTAGATTAATATGGGGTTTGTTAACACCTTTTGAAAGAACTCAATTTATTAATAAGTTCATAATAGATAAATATGATATATAAAATTGATGAATTAAACTACATAAAATAATAAATATAT
>CEQL01339995.1_pt1 | contig 10654 bp, 10 predicted proteins | sample 356281 | NCBI WGS metagenome assembly CEQL01 (sample SAMEA2621203, study PRJEB7988) | marine metagenome | biome: marine biome (ENVO:00000447); feature: surface water layer (ENVO:00002042); material: "saline water (ENVO:00002010), including plankton (ENVO:xxxxxxxx)" | depth 5 m
AGTTCGGAATGGGATCGGGTATAACACTTTAGCAATAATCACCGGCAGATGGTTTATACTTATTTAAAAAAAAATGTAAATGACTAAAAAACATCATAATCATAGCTATATTTAAAAAAATGAAAGAAAATTTATTTTATTGGGGGCCTTTTTTAGATAGAGATATCGGTACTAAAAAAGCAATTTTTAATTCTGCCTTATCAATTAACAAATATTCAAAGAAATTTAATTCAAAAATTATTAATACTATTGGCGAGTGGGATAATGAGGAAAAAAATAATTTGGTAAAATACATCAACCTTAATAACAAAATTTTTGAAAAATTACCAAAATATAGTTTTGTAAAAAGTAGGGTATCTTTTTCGATAATTTTTTTCAAATGTTTTTGGCAACTTAAAAAGTTGTTAAATGAAAAAAAACCCAAATATCTAATAATTCATTTGATGACAAGCATTCCATTTGTATTATTTCTAATTTTTGATTTTCAAACTAAAATATTGTTTAGAGTTTCTGGTAGACCCAAATTAAATTTTTTAAGAAAATTTTTATGGAAAATTTCTAATAAAAATATTGCTATGGTTTTTTGTAATACCGCCGAGCAAAAAAAAGAGTTAATATCAAAAAATATTTTTCCCGAAAATAAAGTTAAAGTTTTATATGATCCAGTTTACTCAATTGAAAATGTATTAAGGCAAAGGAGATTAGGTTTGCTTGATAGTAATTTTAAAAAGAATAATATCATAATGGTGGGTAGATTAACTAAACAAAAAAATTTTGAAATTTTCATTAAAGCTTCTGAACAATTATATAAAAAAGACTTACTAAAATTTAATACTTACATTTTTGGTCATGGTGAAGATAAAGAAAAATTAGAAGAATTAATAAAAAAACTTCAACTTGAAAAAAAAATTTTTTTAATGGGTAGTAAAAAAAATATCCACAAGTACTATTCGCAAAGTAAGCTATTCATCTTAACTTCGTTGTGGGAAGATCCAGGATTTGTTTTAATCGAAGCAATCCTTAATGACTTACCAATAATTTCAAGTAATTGTAAAAATGGTCCAAATGAAATACTTAAAGGAAATGATGGAGGTATTTTATTTGAAAATAACAATATAGATGATTTAAGAAATAAAATAATTAAATTTTTAAATTTAAGTGAGAGAGAAATCAATAAGAAAAGAATTATTTCAAAAAAGAATATTAAAAAATATTCTTTATTTAGACACTTTAAATTATTAGAAAATTATATAAGCAGTAATTCAAAGTTATGAATGAAAAAAAATTAATAAATAAAGATAATTTTATTTTATTATTTTTTTCGTTATTACCTGTTTCATTTATCATTGGTAATGCAATTTTAGAACTTAATATAATTTTAATTACTCTTTTTTTTCTCAACGAAATACTTAGAGATCAAAAGTACTTATATCAATTTCTAAAGAGTAGATTATTTCTTATATTATCAATTTTATGGATATATTTAATTTTTAATTCTCTAATTGGTATCAATTATGAAAATTCTTTAAGGAGAGGTGCATTTTTTTTTAGATATATTTTTCTTGTTTTTGCATTGATATACTTTTTAAAAAACGAAGCGTTAAGAAACAAAGTAATTAATTTTTGGACTTTAATTTTATTAATAGTTTCGTTTGATATATTTTTCGAATTTATTTATGGAAAAAATATTCTTGGGTTTGAAAGCCCAATGAAAAATGAGAGAATTGTGAGTTTTTTTCAAAATGAATTAATCGTTGGTAGTTATTTATCAACATTTTTATTTATTATAGTAGGCAGATTTTATTTCGATGAAAAAAAGAATTTGTCGATTATCTTATTTTTAATTTTTTTTATTTCAATATTAGTTACTGGGGAAAGATCTATTTCACTAAAACTTTTATTCTCAGTATTTTTAATTATTTTTTTTGTAATAAATAAATATAAATTAAAGATATTGGCTTTAATATCCTTAATTTTATTAATCATTTTTACAGTATCTACTGGTAAATTGAGCAATAGATACAAAAATACATTTCAGAGTATAAATAAAAGTTTTGTTAATCAGAATTTATATCTAAATATTTTAGAAACAAAATATATTAATCAATCTTTATTTTCTTATGAAATACTTAAACAAAGAATTTTTTTTGGTGTAGGAACCAAAAATTATTTAAAAGCCTGCAACGAATTGAAAATAACATCTGATAGAGAAATTATAAAAGAAAAAGTTGTTTACTGTTATACTCATCCACATCAATTTTATTATGAATTCATTTCAGAACATGGTGTTTTGGGAACCATAATTATTTTATCATTAATTTTAAGCCTTTTTTTTACAAATAAAAGCAAAGTTATTGATAAAGAAAAGCAGCGTAAACTTTTTATATTCAAAATTTATATTATTATTTCATTACTCCCAATAATCCCAACTGGAAGCTTCTTTTCAAGTTTAAATCTTTTTCAATTTTTTTTAAATTATGCGTTATATTATGTTTATTATAATAGTATTGATCCAGTTTCTAAAAACTAAAATTTTTTAATTACTAAACAAAAGATCTAAAAAATTTATAAATAAAATACAAAACTTTTAGTCTAACATTGGCAAACTCTTTTATTTTACCAAAAAAATTAGACTCAAACATATTATCAAAAAAATAAATTTCCTTATTTGACTCATAATTTAAGTCTTTATTCTTTTCCTCTGAGATAATAAAATTTATCAGTATTCTATTTTTGAGAGAATTATTTTTTGTCCCTCTGTGCCAAATAAATGCTTCTCTAACAAATATATCTCCTTTATTAAGAGATAATTGATATTTCTTTTTAAGAAAGTATTTAAAAAGAAATTTCCAATACGGTAATTCTTCAATATGAGATTTCTCATAAAGTTCAGTTGGTCCATTATCTTTATCAATATTATCCAAGCATAATGAAATTATTATTTTTCTTGGTTTTTTTTTTCCATCAGTGTGAAATAACTGATTATAACTATTTGGATGTGCAAACAATAAATTTCCCCCGCAAAATACACTGTACTCGTTATCTTTAAAATCAGTTAGACCAGAAATTAGTTTGTTTATATTTTTTTTTTTTAGGTAAGACCAAATTTTATCACCTTTATGACCTAGATTAATATTTATGTTACCAATTAAATTTCCTCCTAAATTTTTAATTCTTTTTTTTTCAAGAAAAAATTTTTCATTAATTTGATCGTTAAGTTCTTTACATAATTGAAAAAAATTATCATCATCGATAAATCTATTAATTTTAATAAAACCTAGATTTTCAAATTTTTTTTTGATATCGTTATAGTCTATCATTATAGTATGTACAAAACTCCGATCATATTTTTAACATATAAAAGACCTGAAGAAACAAAAAAAATTTTGGAAATTTTTTTAGAGATTAAGCCAAAAAAATTATATATTTTTCAAGATGGTCAAAAATCAGATTTTAATAAAAATGAAAAAAATAACCATAAACAAACCTCAAAAATAATACAAAATTTTTCCAAAATAAAAGCAAAAAAGTTTTTTTTTTCAAAAAATATAGGTCAAAAATATATTGGCTTTAAAATTTTAAACAAAGTTTTTAAATATGAAGAAAAGGCAATTATACTTGAGGATGATTGTATACCTGAATTTGGTTTTTTTAGATTCTGTGATTTAATGTTAAAAAAGTATCACTCTAGAAAAAATATTGCTCATATCTCCGGATGTAATCTTTACTATGGAACTTCAATAAGAAAAATAACTAAAGGAGATTATTTATTTTCTAAATATCCTCATTTTATGGGATGGGCAACATGGAAAGATAGGTGGAAAAAATATTATGACCCCAATATCAAAGATTGGCCATCTAAGAAAAAATATTTTTTAAATAATTGTAAATTAAAAGAGGGAGAGAAAAGATATTTTTCATACTATTTAGATAAAATATATGATGGGAAGCAAATTGCATGGGATACTCAGTGGCTTTATTATAATATTTTGAACAACCTCAAAACAATTGTGCCAACTGTAAACTTAATCAAAAATATTGGTTTTTATAGTTCACCCACAGGTAAAGGTGCAAAAAAATTCAGAAATCTAGCAACCAGAAATATAATTTTTCCTATTAAAGAAAATAATACCGAGAAAATTTGTATTAAATATGATGAGTATTTATATAAGTCATTTTATAATAGACCAAACTTGGTAATTAGGATTTTTAAAAAAATTAAAATTATTTTAAAGCCTTTAATTTTTTTTTATAGAACTTGACTCTAACGGTTTTAGCGTTAGGTTTGAATCCTTTAATTCGTATTTGTTTAATTAATTTTTTAAGATCTTTTTCTATTTTTGTAAATTTAAAATTCTTGAAATATCTTTTAAAATTTTTACTTCCTACATGGTAATTACGATGGTCTTTATTGCTTGGATTAAATTTAATTAAACTTTTAGGTTTATTAAGTAGTTTAATAATTTTTTTTGATAAACTATCTATATTTGTACTGAAAGCTAAAGCATTAACAATAAATGAGCCAGTATTCTTCTTTATTATGTATTCGTACATTCTTGAAACATCATTTACTGACAAAAATGGTCTAGACTGTTTCCCATCACCATCAATTGTAATTTTTTTGTTATTTAAAAGAAGATAAGAAAAAACATTTATTACCAGGTCAAGTCTCATAGCATTAGAAAATCCATATAGAGTTGCATTTCTAAGAATATTGACTCTAAAATTATTCGATCTAAGTTTATAAATTTTTTTCTCAGCGCTATACACAGCTTTAGCATAGCAGCTCAAAGGATTTATCTTGGATTTTTCGTAAACCTTTTTTTTATTAAAACCATAAATTGAACAAGAGGAATTAAAAATATATCTTTTAACACCTGATTTTTTAGCAAGCATTGCAAACTTATATCTTGCACTGTAATTTATTTTTGTTGAATAATTTTTGTTTAAATCTGAAGAAGGGTCATTTGCGATACCAGCAACATCACATATAGTATCTATATTTTTAAAATCTTCTTTTTTAACATCTAAAATATTTTTTTTTTTTAATATAAGTCTGTCATTATTCTTAATTTTTTTTCTATTCTTTAGAATCCAATCAAAATAAAATAAATCATAAATTGTTACATGAAAATTTTTTAATAATATTTGTGTGAGTTCAGTGCCAACATAGCCTGCTCCGCCTACTATTAATATTTTTTTCATTGAATTTATTAGTTAAGATAACTAATTTTATAACTTATAAATAATGAAAAATAAATCAAAATTCTATTTGAGCTTCATTAAAAAAAAATTTCTTGAGAGAGAAATTAATCAACTAGCAAAAAAATACATTAAAGAGAGATATATTAGATTAGCTACAATCTCATACGATGGCATAGCTAATTATACTAATATTTACGGTTTCTATGAAAATGAAATAATAAATATTTTAAGTAAGATTTTCAAAAAAAATAATATCACTAATGTATTTCTAGATGTTGGTGCAAATTATGGAACTTATAGTGTCTATCTCTCGAAATATTTTAAGAAGGTTATAGCATTTGAAGCGGATCCAAGAATATATAAATTATTAGATTTTAATACTGAAAATTTTTCTAACATAAATTGTTTAAATTATGCAGTATCAGATAGCAAAGGTTCAAAAAAATTTTATATAGACTTTAAAAATTTTGGAGCGAATTCTTTAATAAAAAAGAGGTTCAATAAAACTATTCAAGTTAAATCAAATACTCTTGATAAATTAATCAAAAAACAAACTTTAAATAATTCTTTTGTAAAAATTGATACAGAGGGAAGTGAAATTTTAGTTTTAAAAGGAATGAATAAAACTTTAAATTCAAAAAATTTGGTAATTGGAGTTGAACAATTAAAAGAAGAATTTTTTATAAAAAAAAATATCTATACATCTAAATGTTTAGAGTTCTTAAAAAAGAAAGGATTTAATTTTTTTTATGAAATTGAAATTAAAGAATGGAGGTTTGAATATCCCTATTTTTCAAAATTTTTTAAACTACTAGAAATAATTTTTTTTATAAAACCCTATGTAGATGTTAAATTAAAAAGAATAAATTTTTTTAAAAAAAAAATCTATCAACAAATTATTTGTTCAAAAAAAGATATCGCTAATATTTAACTATTTTTGGAATTGGAAAAGGCCTAATAAACATAAATTTTTTATTTATTTTTTTACACTTAATCTTAATACTATCAAAAAAATTCCAAGCTAAAATTATGATGTAAGCACTTTTTAAGTTTTTTAAATAAGTTGAATTTTTGATAATAATTCTTTTCCCAGGAACAAATCTGTGTTGTTTTAATTGATTATCATCAATTACGACTTTAAGATCTTTATTGGTTAAATCCAAAACATGACTTAAAGTCGTTAATTTCGCTGGTGCACCATATCCAATTATATCTAAGCCCTTATTTTTTAACTTATCTAAAATTATTCTTAATCTTTTTTTTTGGTTTAATATATCCTTATAAAATTGAATATAAGTCTTTATACTAAAAACCTTATTATCTAATTCTTTTTTAATCTGTAAGGATATTTTTTTTTTATTTACTTTTTTTGAATTTTTATGACTAATGTAAATTCTTATTGATCCTCCCTGAGCATCTATCAAATCGAAATCAAAAATCTCTAATCCAAATTTTTGAAAAAATTTAATTAATGGGTTTAGACTATGATAACTCATATGTTCATGATAAATTGTATCAAATGTTTTTTTCTTAAGAACAGTTAACAAATATGAAACTTCAATAATAAAAACACCTTTTTGAGATAGTAAATTTTTTATACCAGCAGTAAAATTTTGTAAATTTGGTGAGTGAGCAAATACATTATTTGCAGTTATTAAATCAAATTTTCCATATTTTTTTTTTAGTTTTTTGCTAAAAGTATTTGAAAAATAACCCGTATTAAAATCAATTTTTTTATCTATGTTAAATTTTTTTAAATTTTTAGCAGGGTCTACTCCCACAACTGTTTTAAAGTTTTTTTTAATAAAAAAATTTAGAAATGTTCCATCATTGCAAGCAATATCTAAAATTGATGATTTATGATTTAAATTTAATTTTTTAATAACTCTATCAGCATATGTTTTAAAATGATTTACTAAAACGTTAGAAGTCCCTGAAACATAAAGATAATTGTCAAACATAAGTTTTGGATTTATTAATTCTTTTAATTGTAAATGACCACAATTTTTACAAAGAACACAACTTAAATTAAAATATATTTCTTTTTCTAGTTTGGTCTTAGGATATGAATTTGCTAATGGTGTCTTATTGAAATTTATAACTTGTTTAATATTTTTGGATGAACATAAAACACAAGTCTTTTTTATAATGATTTTTTTCTTATTAAAATTTATTTTATCTTCATTGATCATCATTAATTGTATTCTTTAATCTGTATTCTTAAGATACCCATCAAACAACCTATCACTCTTGTCATGTACATAATAGATTTAAAAAAATCTTTTTTATTTAAAGATATTGCTTTAATCAAATGTATAAAAGAATAGGTAAAATCTCTCAAAATTTTAAAAAAAATAAAAAAATTTCCTACAGCAAAACCATATAATTTTTTATATATAATATTTGATGATGCTCCATATCTTAAATTTCTTTTAAAAAACCAATTAAAGTTTTCTCTCTTTTTATCTCTCAACTCATAGACTAACGCTTTCTTGTTCCAAATAATTCTTTTACCAATTTTATTTAACTGTAAAAAAAATAATTGATCTTCACCTCCTATTTGGTTTAGTTCTTTTTCGAATATAAATGAATTTTCTATAGCTTTTTTCCTGAAAATAATATTATTAGTTGAAGCCCATCTAATTTGTAATTTGTGTGTCTCATGTCTTTCTAGAACTTTCATGTATATATTATTTGAAACCGAAATTTGGGGACCTGAAACAATATCAATTTTTTTTTCTCTGATTAGTTCAATCATTGATTTCAACCATTTCTTATCAACATAACAATCATCATCAAAAAAAGAGGCGTAACTGAATTTTTTATTTCTTAAGATCTGAAGAACTTTGTTTCTTGAGTCAGATATTCCCACGAGTTTTTCTTGATAAAATCTAATGTTTAGTTGTTTTTTAAATTTTTTTAGAATCTCATTATAATTCTTGTCATCACTAGATATGATTAAAGTCTCTATTTTAAAGTCTAATAAGTTACTTAAATTAGAAATTGAGGACAATGTTTCAACTAATTTTTTTTTTCTATTCTTGGTACAAATACAAAAAATTATTTTATCTCTCATTTTTTTAAGATTTTATATGATGATAAATAAACTATTAAATTAATAAGTAGAATAATTGATAACATAAAAGAATTTTTGTAAAAAAAGATTGAAAATCCAAAAATAATAAGATTGTATAAATTTATTAAATTAGCAGCAATTAAATTTGCTTGATAATTATTTTTAATTTTTTTTTTTAAAAAAATATAAAAATAATGATGTAGGTGATTATTGTCTGGCTTAGTTGGATTATACCTTAATTGCAGTTTTCTAATGATTGAAAATAAAGTTTCAAATGCTGGGTACCACAAAATTACAACTATAAACAAAACAGATAGATCTTTTATATAATTATAAAAATCAATACATACATATCCAGCCAAACACGAAACAGCGTAGGCACCAGAGTCACCTAAAAAACTTTTGTTGAGCAAGTTGAATAATAAAATTACAGAAAGTATCAATATTATATTAATTAAAAATTCTACATCATAACTAATATTAAAAATTTTTATTAAAATAATAATACTTGAAAAAACCAAAACATAATAACCAATCGTAAGTGTATTCAAGCCATCAAAAAAATTCGATCCATTAATTAAAACTAAAATGCAAAATACTGAAAATAAAAGACTTATATATTTATTTTTTAAGAATATATCTAAATATTTTAAATCAGTAGAACTAACACCTAAATCTAAGGTATAAACAAAAAAAGAAATTATTAAAAATTGTAATAGAAATCTTAATGATGGTAAATTTAAAATTTTCAAATCTGAAATTATTCCAATAAAAAAGATAAAAAAAATAAATAATAATAAACCAATACTGGCATCACAAAAAAAAATAAACAATAATAAGAAAACTGTTCCACCAGATAGTACGATATTATTATTTATATTGACAAAATTTTTATGAGAAGAGTATTTAGGATCATCAAGAAGTAATTTTTTTTTTAATAAAATTTTATTAATCAAATGATGTGCTATTATGCCAATGAAAAACTTAGCTAATATCATAAATATTTTTTTTGCTTAATCTTTTTTAAAATATAATAAATTGAAAGTCTTATTACATAAAAAAATGTAATTAAAAAATTTTGTTTCTCAGCTTTGTTAAAAACTATGAAGGCGTCAGTTAGTTTTTGTATAATATCGCTTGATAAAGAGTTTTCTGTTTTTCTCCATTTTAAGAGCTTATTATTAATCCCATAAATCACTACTCTTTTTGAAATTTTTAACCAGAGTAAAAAATCCTCTTTTGTTTTTGTATTTCCAAATTTTAAGGATCCTTTTAGTAATGAGCGTTTAAGTATTACAGATGATAATGCTATATCACATGACCTTAGTAAATCATTATAAGTTAAAGTTTTTTTTACAACCATCTCACCTATAATTTTGTTTCGGGTATTTATCAAATTGTAATCTGTGTGAGAAAAATAAAAATTTTTTTTTCTCATTAGATTTAATTGAATTTCAGATTTTTTTTTATGCCATACATCATCAGCATCACAAAAAGCTATATATTTTGATTTTGAATTTTTAATACCAATATTTCTTGATTTGCCTACACCTAAATTTTTTTTATTAATGATTATTTTGTATTTAATTTTGTTTTTAATAATTCTTTTAATATATGAAATATCAGACATATCTGTTTGATCATATATAATTATTAACTCATGGTTTTTGAAACTTTGATTTATAATCGATTCCAAAGTTTGTTTAATATATTTTTTCTTTTTAAAATAAGGAAGAATTATTGATAGATACATAAGTTATTTATACAAAATTAAGATAAGTATTTATAATATACTGAAGAAATAACATTAAAAATATGTCTATTATTTGATATGAAAAAAAAAATTATTTTTTTTTGTCCATCTATTGGAATAGGGGGAGTTGAAAAAAACTTATATAAAATAGTAAATTTTTTTGCAATTAAAAACCAAATTGTATATTTGATTACTTTTCGAAAGAATAATATTCAAAAAAAATTTCATAAAAATGTTAAAATTATTGATAGCACTTTTTTTGGGAATTTTCCTTTACCAAATTTTTTAAAAATTTTATTTTGCTTTCTAAACTATTTTTGGAAGTTTGGATTTAAGAAAAATTTGTTGTTTGTGTCTTTCCAATCTAATTTATATTTTATTTTATTAGCTAAATTTACGCAGAATAAGATTATAGCAAGATCTAATGCTGCTCCAAATTATTATATATCAAATAGATTTAAAAAAAAAATATTTCAAATTATTTACAAAATGGCTGATAAAATAATTGTTAATAGTAAAGAATTTAAAAAAATATTTATCAAAACTTTTAAAGTAAATCCAATTGTAATTTATAATCCCGCTTATAATAAAAAAGATCAATTTAAATTTAAAAATGTTGT
>CEQL01123988.1_pt1 | contig 10634 bp, 7 predicted proteins | sample 356281 | NCBI WGS metagenome assembly CEQL01 (sample SAMEA2621203, study PRJEB7988) | marine metagenome | biome: marine biome (ENVO:00000447); feature: surface water layer (ENVO:00002042); material: "saline water (ENVO:00002010), including plankton (ENVO:xxxxxxxx)" | depth 5 m
TGTTATGAATGCATCCATAATACCCTCCGGTACTTCACTTCCATCTTTTAAAATTATTGATGAGTTAGTCATTAAATGTCCAACATTTCTGATTAGCAATAAACTCCTTCCATGTAATTTAAGTCCCTTACCATCTCGAGAAATAAAACTTCTGTCAGGATTTAATTTTCTCTCTAATTTTTTACCATTTTTTTCAAACTGAACTTTTAAATCTCCCCTCATTAAACCCAGCCAGTTTCGATAACAAACAACCTTATCTTCTGCATCTACAGCCGCTACACTATCTTCGTTGTCACATATTGTTGAAATAGCAGACTCTGCAATTACGTCACTTATTCCAGCAATATCATGAGCAGCACTAAATGCTCTAGGGTTTATTATAATTTCAAAATGTAGTTTATTATTTCTGACTATTACAGCAGTTGGTTTGTTAGACTCACCTCTATGTCCAATAAATTTATCTTTATCTTTTAATTTATATTCACGATCATTCTTAAGAATAATAAGATCTTTATCAACCACCTTTAATCCAGAGATATCTTTCCAACTAGTGCCATCGATTGGAATATATTTATCAAAAAACTCTCTTACATATTTTATTACTTCCCGGCCTCTATTAGGATCATATCTCTCACTACCACCCTCTTCAGACTCTATTATGTCTGTTCCATACAAACTATCATATAAACTTACCCATCGTGCATTTGCAGCATTTAACGTGTATCTAGCGTTCATAATTGGAACAACTAATTGAGGACCAGCAATTTTAGCGATTTCATCATCTACATTTTTAGTATCGATTATAAAGTCTGATCCTTGTTTTTTTAGGTACCCAATTTTGCTTAAAAATTTTTTATATTCATCAATATTAATTTTTTTTCCTTTATTATTTATATGCCACTCATTAATCTTTTTTTGCAAATCTTCTCGAATTTGAATTAATTCTTTATTTCTTGGTGCAAGCTCATGCACCGCTTTATCAAATCCTGACCAAAATTTTTCTGGTGATATATCTAAATCTTTTAATAATTCATTATTTACAAAAGTATATAATATTTGAGAAACTTTAAGATTATTAATGTTTTGATAATTTGGTGTCATTTACAATATTCTTAAAACTCCAATAAAATTAAGTCAAATAGTTTATAGAAGCACTGACATTTTGTTGTCATTTTTAGCTATTATGTAATAATAAAAAATTACATGAAAAATTACCTTAATTTTGAAAACGAAATAAAAAATCTAGAAAATGAGATTGAAAAATTAAAAGATCCTTACAACCAAAGTGGACTTTCTGAAGTTGATACCGAAAAAATTTCCAAAACACAAGAGCAACTAGACGATAAGCTAAAAACAATATACTCAAACTTGGATCCATGGCAAACTACTATGGTTGCAAGACATGAAGATCGACCTAAGTCAAAATTTTTCATTGAAAATTTATTTGAGGAGTTTATTTCACTTTCAGGAGATAGGTTTTATGGAGAAGATAAATCTGTTTTAGCTGGTTTTGCAAAATTTAAAGGTAAATCAATACTAGTGATTGGACAAGAAAAGGGAGAAGATTTAGATAGCAGAATTGAAAGAAACTTTGGAATGATGAGACCCGAGGGTTATAGAAAAACAATTCGGTTAATGGAGCTGGCAAATAAATTTGATATTCCAATAATTTCTTTTATTGATACACCCGGAGCTTACCCAGGAGTTGGAGCTGAAGAAAGAGGTCAGGCTGAAGCTATAGCAAGATCTATCGAATGTAGTATGAAGCTTACAGTGCCTACAATATCAATTATAATTGGTGAGGGCGGTTCTGGAGGTGCAATTGCATTAGCCTCATCTAGTAAAGTTATAATGTTAGAAAATGCGATTTATTCAGTTATATCCCCTGAGGGGTGTGCAACAATATTATGGCGGGATCCAAAAAAGATGCTTGATGCAGCTAAAGCAATGAAGCTTTCTGCTAAGGATTTACTGGATCTAGAAATTGTAGACGAGATTGTTGAAGAGCCACTAGGAGGTGCTCATCGAGATAGAAATCTAATATTAAAAAACGTGGAAAGATCAATATCGAATAATTTAGATTTTTTTAGCAATATGACACCCGATGATATTTTTAACGAAAGAAAAAATAAATTTTTAAAGATTGGAAGAAGCAAAGGATTTATAAGTAACCTAGAGGAGCTAAGTTCATTGAGTGATCAAAATGAAAATTTTGGAAAAATTTTTCAATATAAAAAATATATCATTAGTGGAATTTTGATAGTAGCTCTTGGGTTTATACTTATCTCGACTTTACTATAGTGCACCACAACAATGTTTGTATTTTTTGCCAGAACCACAAAAACATGGCTCATTTCTTCCTATTTTTTTTCCAATATATTTAGGATCAATAGTTTTATTCTCAAAACTTTCTTTTTTCTCTATAACCCTCAAATTGATTAAAATAGTAACAAAATCTAATTTTAATTTATTCAATAAATTTTCAAATAACTCAAAAGCTTCTTTTTTATATTCAACCAATGGATCTCTTTGACCGTATGATCTCAATCCAATTACTTGCCTAAGCTGTTCAAGGTATTGGATATGAGACCTCCAATTTAAGTCTATTGACTGTAAAAAAATTCTTTTTTCCACCTCTTTTGACTGATCTTCTCCTAATAATGAAATTCTACTTTTTCTTTGATTTAAAAATTTTTCTCTAAAGCTTTCCTTAAATTCATTTTTATTAGAAGAGACTAGTTCTTTTAATTCATCATTAGTGTAACTCTTACCTAGAATAATTTTAAGTCTATTTTCAAACTCTTTATTCTTGATGTCCTCTAGATTTTTTGATTTTAATTTAAGTAAATCGGATGTAATTTCCTCTAAAAATTCATCAGAATATACGAATATATCATCGCTATTCATTACATTTTTCCTTTGAGAAAATATTACGTGTCTTTGATCATTTAAAACATTATCAAATTTTATTAATGTTTTTCTAATATCAAAGTTTCTTGCCTCAACTTTTTGTTGAGCTCTCTCTAGTGCCTTGTTTATCCAAGGATGATCAATACTCTCTCCATCCTTTAGGCCTAATTTTTCCAGCATGTTATTCATAGACTCTGATCCAAAAATTCGCATTAAATCATCTTCTAGACTTACATAAAAAATTGAACTTCCTTCATCACCTTGTCGACCTGATCTTCCTCTAGCTTGATTATCAACTCTTCTTGACTCCATTCTCTCAGTCCCAACTACAAACAAGCCTCCTAAAGACTTTACTTTTTCTTTATTTAATTTTAACTGATCAAGAGTAATCGAACCTTTTTTACCACCTAACTGAATATCTACACCTCTTCCAGAAATGCTAGTGGTAATTATTACTGAATTTTCTTTACCAGCATTAGCTATTATCTCAGCCTCGTTTTCGTGATTTTTAGCATTAAGAACTGAATGTTTGATATTTTCTTTTGATAAAAGTTTTGAGTATACTTCTGACTTATTAATACTAGATGTGAAAATTAAAAGAGGCTGTCCAATTTTATAACATTCTTTTATTTTCTCAACTATCGCTAAATTTTTCTCATTTTCTGTCCTAAATATTTGATCATTAAAATCTTTTCTAATCATTTTCTTATTTGTTGGAATTACAACAACTGACAAATTATAAATTTCAAAAAATTCTTCCGCCTCAGTTGCTGCAGTTCCAGTACAACCACAAATTTTTTGATATAATTTAAAAAAATTTTGATAAGTGATAGATGCTAAAGTTTGATTTTCAGCTTGAATTTCAATTCTTTCTTTTGCTTCTAGGGCTTGATGAAGACCATCCCCAAATCTTCTTCCTTCAAGAATTCTTCCAGTAAGTTCATCAATTATTTTTAATTCATTATCTTTTACAATATAGTCTTTACCTTTTTCAAACATATGATTAGCTCTTAAAGCTTGATTTACATGATGAACCAAACTTAAATTTTCAGGATCATAAAAATTATTATTTTTTAAAATTCCAGCATTGGATAATATTTTTTCTAAATTGTTCACTCCATCGTTTGTCAAAAGAATGTTTTTGTCTTTTTCGTCTATTTCAAAATCCTTTTCATTTAATTTTTTTATCAACCTATCTACAGCAAGGTATTGATTTGTTTTATCTTCTGCAGCACCTGAAATCACTAAAGGAGTCCTTGCTTCATCTATTAAACAAGAATCTATCTCATCAACAATTGAAAAAAAATGTTCTCTTTGAACCATCTCTTCACTAGAATATTTCATATTATCCCTTAAATAATCAAAACCAAGTTCGCTATTAGTTGCATAAGTAACATCACAATTATAATTTTTTTTTCTTTCAAAATCATTTTGAGAATTATTTATAAATCCAGAACTAAGTCCTAAAAAATTATAGATCAATCCCATTTCTTGTGAATCTCTTTTAGCTAAGTAGTCATTAACTGTAACTATATGTACTCCCTTTTCAGTAAGTGAATTAAGATAAGCTGCCAAAACAATTGTAAGAGTTTTGCCTTCTCCAGTTTTCATTTCAGCAATTTTAGCCTCGTGTAAAACTATACCACCAATTAATTGTGCATCGAAATGACGTTCATTCCTAACTCTTCGAGAAGCCTCTCTAACTAATGCAAATGCCTCAGGCAGAATTTCATCTAATTTTTTTCCTTTTTTAATCAATTCCTTAAATTCTGTGGTTTTCTTTGGAAAATCAATATCCTCTAGTTTCCTAGTTTCTTCTTCTAGATGATTTATTTTTTCTACAATTAAATTTATTCTATCCAGCTCTTTTTGATTGCCTGACTTGAATAGTTTTGAGAGTAGGTTTATGGGATTTAGCATTAGTTTTTGATTTATTATTTACTTATATCCTTTAATATAATTATAAAACAAATATTTTAAATAGCATGGGAATCAATTTAACAAATTTTTTGATATCAAAAACAAAAAATAAGAAAATGAATGATTTTCAGGATCTAGATCATATTGATGGATTATCGATTTCTGCAGTATGTGCAAATTTATATAAAGACAATAGGGACGACCTAGTAATGTTTTATTTTAGAGATGGTGCAAATTATGCATCAGTTTACACTCAGTCAAAAATAATTTCCGAAAATATTAAATGGAATTTAAAGCAAAACTCTAAGAAAGTCTTTTCTCTCTTAGTAAATGCTAGAAATGCTAATTGTTTCACAGGTAAGCAGGGTTTTAAAAGTTTGGAGAAAATAGCAGAGTCACTTTCCCAGAAATTATCAGAAAAACAAAAAGTAGATGAAGAGAATCCAAAAAAGATAAAACCGAAAGAGATTATTTTTGGATGTACAGGAACCATTGGAGAAACTTTTCCAGAAGAAAAAATTAAAGATAAGATTGATGATCTTGTTAAGAAGATTAGCTACACACAAAATAAATATATTTGGACCAAAGCTGCTCTTGGCATGATGACAACTGATACACAACCCAAAATGGCTATGGAAGAGTGTGAAATTGGAAATACTAAAGTAAAAATTTATGGAATTGCAAAAGGCTCAGGAATGATTCAACCAAACATGGCAACCACTTTAGCGTATATTTTTACTGATGCAGATATATCTAATAATCTATTAAAAAAACTTTTAAAAAAGAATATGTTTTCAACTTTTAACGCAATTACATGTGATGGCGATACAAGTACAAATGATATGGTGTCTTTTTTTTCGACAGGAAAAATTAGACATTCAAAAATAGAAAATATTAACGATAAGAAAATCGTTGAATTTGATAATGCTCTTAACAAGGTTTTGTTAAATTTAGCTAAAAGAGTCGTAGCTGATGGTGAGGGCGCTTCAAAATTTATTACAGTCAATGTTCATAACTGTAAGACAGAAAAAGACGCAAACAGAATTGCATTTTCGGTAGCTAATTCACCCTTAGTGAAGACAGCTATAGCAGGTGAGGATCCTAATTGGGGAAGAATAATTATGGCTGTTGGAAAAGCAGGAATACCAATCGACCTTGATAAATTGTCAATCAAGTTTGGTGATTTAATTATTATTCAGAATGGTAAGATCAGCACAAATTATAATGAGGATGAGGTAAAAAATTATATGCAAGAAGAAAATATTGAGATTAAAATTGACATTTCTTGTGGATCAAAAAATTTCACGTGTTACACAATGGACTTAACAAAAAAATATATTGAAATTAATGCAGACTATAGAAGTTGAAATTTTTATAAATATAATTAAATATTATGCATGATCAAATATAACCTAATTTGTGTAGATTGTAGCGAGACTTTTGATAGTTGGTTTAGTTCCTCAAAAGAATATGAAAGATTAAAAAAAAAAAATTTTATAAATTGTCATTATTGTGGAGAGAAAAATGTTAAAAAAAATTTAATGGCTCCTAGCTTAAAAAATAAAAGTAATCGAGCTGAAATTCTAAAAAATAAAAAATTTAAAAATACTATTAAAGAATATCAAAAATTTATAAAAGATAACTTTAAATATGTAGGTGAAAATTTTGCATATGAAGCAAGATCTATACATTATGATGAAAAAAAAAATTCCAAAGCAATTTATGGAAGAGCCTCTTATAAAGAAATTAAGGAACTAAATGAAGAGGGAATTGAAATAAGCACAATCCCATGGATTGAAGACAAGAATAATTAATTTTTTACAAACTTCGCAATATAATTTATAGATTTGTCTCGACTTAAACTCCATTCATCTTTTAATAGATTAAATTTCATTCCATCCAATTGTTCCAATTGAAAGTTATTTTTTTCTAAAATTTTTTGTAAATCATCTGGTTTAACAAATTTTTCCCAGTCGTGAGTGCCTATTGGAAGCCACTTGAGAAGATACTCAGCTCCTACAATTGCAAATAAATAGGATTTCAAGGTTTTGTTAAGTGTAGCAACAAACATGATACCTTTATTCTTTAAAAGTTTAGAACACGATTTTAAGAAAAACTCGACATCCTTTACATGTTCAATTATTTCCATGTTTAATATTACATCGAATTCTGAAAATTCTTTAAAATTTTCAGGTGATGCACAAAAATATTTAATATCAAGATTATTTTTTTCTGCATGTAATTTTGCGACCTTTATGTTTTTTTCAGATGCATCTATTCCTACCACTTTTGCACCTAGCCTACTCATGGGTTCAGACAATAATCCTCCACCACATCCAATATCCAAGATTTTAATGTTTTCCAAAGGACTATTTTTATTCTTTAAATTTAAGTTCTTAATTATATTGTTTTTAATATACGAGATCCTTAAAGGATTAAATTTGTGAAGTGGTTTGAATTTACCCACTGGATTCCACCATTCTTCGGCAATTTTAGAAAATTTATCTATTTCTTTTTTATTAATTGTGCTAATTTTCATTTGTCTGTTAACATTATATCGAACATGTATTTTATCAATTTATTTTAATTATAAAAATATTTTATCATGAAAATTGTAGTTTTAAAGTTTGGGGGTACATCGGTTGGTAGTATAGATAAAATTAAAAAAGTAGCCAAAATAATTAGTAATTATAGAGATAAAAAATATAAGGTTATTGTTGTATCCTCTGCGATGAGCGGTGTAACTAATGAATTAATAAGAAAATCAAAAAAAATAAGTAATAATTTTTCTGATGAGGAGTACGATGTCTTGGTCTCTTCAGGTGAACAGGTGGCATGTGCTTTAATTGCAGGGTGTTTGGTTAATAATGGAATTAAAGCTAGATCTTGGCTAGCTTGGCAGATACCAATATTAACAACTAATATTCATAAACACTCAAGAATTCATACTGTTAATACTAGAAGTATTTTAAAATATTTAAAAGAAGGTGGCATCCCAATAATTACTGGTTTTCAAGGAATTAACAATAAAAGTAGAGTGACCACAGTAGGAAGAGGTGGATCTGACTCTAGTGCAATTTTGATAGCAAAGTTTTTTAAAGCTGAGAGATGTATAATTTATACTGATGTTGAAGGAGTGTTTACAACAGATCCCAATAAATTAAAAAAAGCAAAAAAAATAAAAGTTATTTCGTATGAAGAAATGCTTGAAATGGCTTCCCTAGGCGCTAAAGTCATGCAGCCCGTATCAATTCAAGACGCAAGACTCAATAGAATAAATATTGAAGTGAAGTCCTCATTTATAAAAAAATCTGGAACGCTCATTACAAAACGATCTAATATTATAGATCAAAAAATAATAACTGGGATATCTTGTACACAGAATGATGCAAAAGTTTCATTAATAGGTGTTAAAGATAGACCAGGAGTAGCAGCGTCTATTTTTCAACCATTATCCAGAAGCTTAATTAACGTTGACATGGTTGTTCAAAATATTTCATCTAATGGTAAAGAGACAGATTTGACTTTTACAATTAAAAGTGAGGATTTAAATAAAACAAGAAAAGCGATTTTAGAGAATAAAAATATAAAATTTAGAAATTTACTGTTTAAAAAAGGAGTTTCAAAAATTTCTGTTATTGGAGTTGGAATGATAACTACGCCTGGCGTAACTTTTAGAATGTTTAAAGCTTTAGCCTCTAAAAAGATAAATATCCAAGTAATTTCAACATCTGAAATTAAAATTTCTGTTTTAATAGACAAAAAAGATCTTAAAAAAGCTTTAAATGTACTTCATAATGAATTTAAATTAGAAAAATAAAATGAACATAAGGCCGTTTAGAAATATTAATAGAAGAAAAACTAAAGTAATAAGTGTTGGTAATCTAAAAATTGGTGGTGAAAATCCTATTTCAGTTCAATCTATGACAAATACTTTAACTACAGATATTCACGCAACTATAAAACAAATTAATGAAATAACGGATGCAGGTGCAGACTTAGTGAGAGTTTCTTGTCCAGATAAAGAGTCTACTGATGCTCTCAAGAAGATAGCCAACTCTGTCAATATTCCCATAGTGGCAGATATTCATTTTCATTACAAAAGAGCTATCGAAGCAGCCCTAAACGGAGCTGATTGTTTAAGAATTAATCCTGGTAATATTGGGGAGAAAAAAAAAATAAAAGAAGTAATAAAAGCAGCCAAAGATAATAATTGTTCTATTAGGGTTGGAGTTAACGCTGGCTCTTTAGAAAAAGATATTTTAGAGAAATATAAAGAACCATGTCCTGAGGCACTGGTTGAAAGTGCTATTAGAAATGTAAATATTTTAGAGAATGAGGATTTTGTGAATTTAAAAGTAAGTGTAAAATCATCAGATGTTTTCCTCTCAATAGGTGCTTATAAACAATTATCAGAGAAAATAGATTATCCTCTTCATGTCGGTATTACCGAGGCAGGAAGTTTTTTGCCTGGAACTATTAAATCATCTGTCGGTTTTGGTGCTTTATTATTAGATGGGATTGGAGATACGATAAGAGTCTCTTTATCTGACGATCCAGTTCAAGAAGTCAAGGTTGGGAATGAGATACTGAAATCTTTAAACCTTCGTCATAGAGGTGTTAAAATTATCTCATGCCCTTCATGTGCTAGACAAGGATTCCAAGTAATAGATACAGTCAAAATTCTAGAACAAAAGCTTTCCCATATTAAAACTCCAATTACGCTATCAATAATTGGATGCGTAGTTAATGGCCCAGGTGAAGCTGCTCTAACCGATATTGGTATAACAGGTGGTGGAAAAGGAAATAATATGCTGTACTTATCTGGTATTCAAACTGAGAAGGTTCTTACAAATAATATTATTGATAAGGTTGTAGAGGAAGTTCAGAGAAAAGCTGCTGAAATAGAAAACAATTAAAAATGATCCCACAAAAAACTATAGAGGAACTGATTAACAAACACTCTATTCTTGAAAAAGATTTGTCCTCAGGAAAGATAGATAAGAAATTTTTTGCAGAAAAATCTAAAGAGTATTCAGATTTAAACGAAATAGTAAAAGATGCAAAAAAATATATTTCTTTTGAAAAGGAAAAATTAGAATTAGAAAAAATTCTTAATGACAAAAGCATAGATGATGAATTAAAAAAAATGGCGGAAATTGAATTAAATGATTTGAAAGAACAATTTAAAAAAAATGAAAAAAAATTAAAATTATTTCTTCTTCCAAAAGATGAAGCTGATAAAAAAAATGCAATAATTGAAATTAGGGCTGGGACTGGAGGTCTTGAAGCAAGTTTATTTGCTGGAGATCTTTTTAAAATGTATGAGAAAGTGAGTAATAAAAAAAAGTGGTCTCTTGAGATGATTTCTATTTCAAAAAGTGAGGCTGGAGGTTTAAAAGAGGTTATAGCATCTATTAAGGGTACAAATATTTACTCTACCCTGAAATACGAAAGTGGTGTTCATAGAGTTCAAAGAGTTCCAGATACTGAAACTCAAGGAAGAGTTCACACTTCTGCAGCAACAGTTGCGGTTTTGCCTGAGGCTGAGGAAATAGATCTTAAAATAAATGAAGCAGATTTAAGAATTGATGTTTTTAGAGCAGGGGGTCCTGGCGGTCAATCTGTGAATACAACTGACAGCGCAGTTAGAATAACTCATATACCAACTGGCTTATCAGTTTCACAACAGGATGAAAAATCTCAGCATAAAAATAAATCTAAAGGTATGAAGATTTTAAGATCACGTTTATACGAATTAGAAAGATCTAGAATCGAAAAGGAAAGATCAAAAGATAGAAAAA
>CEQL01148274.1_pt1 | contig 10611 bp, 10 predicted proteins | sample 356281 | NCBI WGS metagenome assembly CEQL01 (sample SAMEA2621203, study PRJEB7988) | marine metagenome | biome: marine biome (ENVO:00000447); feature: surface water layer (ENVO:00002042); material: "saline water (ENVO:00002010), including plankton (ENVO:xxxxxxxx)" | depth 5 m
CACGCATGTGTTTCAGAGAGGAGAAGAATCTGTTTCAAAGAAATCCCCTCCACAACCGCTTACTACATCTCGTATTCAACAGCTGTGTAGTAACGAGCTAGGTATTTCTCCGAAGACCACTATGCAGTGTTGCCAGAAGCTTTATGAAGGTGGGTATATAACGTATATGAGAACAGATAGTAAGCAATACAGTAAACAGTTTCTGGGGGCAATAAAGAATTTTATTATTGGCAAGTATAATGACGAATCTTATGTGTCGCCGCACCTTTTTTCTCTTTGCGGAGATAACTCGAAATCGAAATCGGAATCGAAACAGAAACAAAAACAAAAACAAAAACAGAAGCAAGAGGATACTCCTCACGAAAGTATTCGGCCAACGAACATAAAAACCGAGAACCTTCCAGAGTCGAGTAAACTCACGAAACGCGAGGGAAAGGTTTATCGTCTTGTCTGGGAGACTACGATGGAGAGCTGTATGTCTCCTTCGGAGTATACGCGTTATACTTCTACTATCACTGCACCTGATGTTTCTTTGAGTAAGGTAAAGACAAAACTGAGGTATTCGCGTCCGTCTTATCACAATATTTTCATGGGGTGGGAGATAGTAAAGAACGCCAAAAAGAAGGATATGACTAGTTCGTGTTATAATTTTTTGAAGACGATTGAACCTGGTTCAACAGTTGATTACTCCACGATAAAGTGTGATGGGTTTGTATCGAAGGGTGGATCGCATTATACCGAAGCGAGACTCGTGCAAATGCTTGAAGAAAAGGGGATTGGTCGTCCGTCCACATTTTCGTCACTTGTAGACAAGATACAGGAGCGTCAGTATGTAAAGCTGACAAATGTTGCGGGGAAGAAGTATGATTGTGACTGTTACCAGATTTCTAATGGTTCAAAATCAGAAAGTGAAAAGGAAATAGAACATACAGTGAAGGAATGTGAAGTGGGTGCGGAGAAGAATAAATTGGTTCTTCAGCCCTTGGGATTGACTGTTGTGGAGTATTTGATAGATCACTTTAACGAGTTATTTGATTACGAGTATACAAGTCGAATGGAGGATGATTTGGAGGTGGTTGCCAGAGGAGATAAAAAATGGACAGATCCGTGTGATGTGGTATTGGATACGATTGAAACAACGATATCTAATCTGTCGCCAGAAGATGTTAAGAAGATAGACATTAAGATAGACGATTCGCATAGTTACATAATGGGTAAATATGGTCCGGTAGTAAAGTATGTGAGTCCAGATGAGAAGGACAAGAAGAAGGCCACCAGTTTCAAGCCTGTGAAGGAGGGGTTGGACATGGAAAAGATACGTTCGGGAGAGCTTGGATTGGAGGATATATTACAAGAGGAGGAAACCGAGGAAGATGGTTGGCAGTATGATGGTAAAGCTGTGAAGGTAAAAAAGGGGAAGTATGGGTTGTATGTGTGCTGGGGGGACAAGAATCTTGCTCTGAAGGGGTTTGGGAATCGTCCTCCCGAGAACTTGCGACAAGATGATGTCTTTCCTATACTGGAGAAGCATAAGAATGGCGAGTATTCTAGTATAGTTCGTGAGATTAGTAGCGATGTAAGCATACGAACCGGGAAGACTGGGTCTCTGTATGTGTTTTTCAAGACGAGTGGTATGAAGAAGCCCAAATTTATAAAGATGCCGAAGGGTATTACGAAGTCAAACTTGGACGAGTTTACAAATGATGAACTTATAGAAAAGATTTCTCTGTAACATTTTTATATTCGCGTAGCCATTTGTTGTAAAGAAATATAGGTTTGTCTGGAGCAAAGTTAATATATTTCTTTCTTTTGTTTTTATTTATGTAATAATTTTGTTTACTCATCTGCTGTAGATCTTGGTCAAACAGAGCTCTCCCTATTTTCATAAATATTGGAAAAAATATAAAATTTGCAATTTCTAACACTAATTTATGTTGTTTGTTCTTGTATGGTATGTAAAGGTTTGACACAAATCTTGTGTTTTTATCGTTAATTGGAAATGCGTAAATGGCAGTGCTTATACCAAGTAAATTAAAGGTAACTGTGTATGGTGACATGAATGTAAATGTTGCTGGTCCATACAAAACTGAAAATCCACTTTCGTTATACCACTGAGTGATTATAGCATCCTCATCAACAATTGTTTCTTGAAATCTATCTATAATCGGCCAAAAATTATGGGTATGGTTAAAATGGACAACGTCAATTGCATTTTCGATAAATAGTTCATGTGATATTTCTCTTTCTTCAAAAAACCAGTATGTGTCAATATGATCTTTGCTCAATGTTTCAACAATATCAATGTCATTGTCGTTGTCTGTTAGCCACAATATGCCGTGTTTTTCAATAATATCGTATGATTTTAAACTTGTTTTTACTGTTTTTTTACTTGAAGGTGAATGAACACAACTTCCACATCCTCCATACTCCCATCCGTGGTATCTGCATTTTATGTTACCTTCTTTTGTAAGTAATCCATCTGAAAGTGATGCTTGACGATGTAAACACATATCATCGGTTGCACACCATTCTTTCTTGTGTTTATTCCACCAAACTACCATATCTTTATTCAAAACTTCAATATTATGTGGTTTATTTTTTGTTAATAGTTTGGAAACTGGAATTAATAGAGTATCAATGGATCCAACAATAAGTGATATGGATAGAATTATTTTGAGGAACATCTATAATATAGTAATTCACCTTAAATAAAAAATTATTATAACGAATGTAATTTTTTATTAGTTTTATTATCTTCTGACTTTGAGTCTTTTGTCGGTGCTCTTAATTTCCAGAATGATGGAAAAGGGTTGAACACCAAAGTTCACTGGTCTTCCATTGTGAAATCGAAGTTTAATGCGGATCTTCTTCAATCTGTCAAGAGGAGGATAGAATGTCTTGGCTTGTGGTGCACCTCCTCCATATGCCACATCATCTTGAATAGACAACGGAAGTTTGGCAAATGAAGCGTTTAATCTTCCGCCAGCATCTGTATTGGTCTTAGTATATTCATTATCTACATAAGGTTCAAGCTCATCAATACAGTTCAGCTCGTCTAGATCCATGTAGAAATAGGGCTCGCCCTTCAAGTCAATCTGATCATTTGGGGTTACAGTGAAAATGGCAGCCTCTGAAAATCCTGTATTTGCAAGTCTTTTAAATGGTTGGTAATTACTACTTGATTTGTCGTAGTAATAGAAGGTTGGTAAGTTGTATCCAGGAACTTCTCTAAACGCCTTAGAATCGTATAAGTATCTCTCGGTGATTTCTTTTCCATTGAATCCCATATATACAGGTAATCCCCACTTGATGCTATCTTCATATTGTGAAACTATTCTATCACAAGAGTCCTGAACAGGCATAAAACTCCTAGTATCTGTCTTATCATCATATGTCTCCTTGAAAAATACAGCACTATTAATAACGTTTTGAACATTCTTGTCATAAAAGAGTTCTTTATCTGTAACGATTTCAAATTCATCAACCACATTTCCAAATACAAACTTAGTTGCTACGTCGTCTACAAAGACCTTAAAATTGTCGTATCCTCCACTTGCTAAGAAAGCTTTTTTAGTCTCCAGTTCTCCACTTGAACCCTCAATTCCTGCCGAAAGTATTGTGAGGGCGTCAAACTCATCTGTTATTTTTTTACTGTTTGCCACACGACTATCTAGGTAAACCTGCATATTATCGATCAAAGTTTTGTTCCATGTCATTAGAGTGGGTGGGTCTATTGGATTTTTAGTTCCCGTGTAATTATCAAAGTCGTATTTTTTGAGTGGTGTTACAACTGTGCTCTGTAATCCAAACAAGTTAATATTGGGTATATTCTGTCCATTTTCTGTATTGAACTCGTTGATTGCATCGTTTATCGTGTCATAATTTGATCTGTAGTAGACATTTATAGACTCACTGTCTGAAGTTATAAGAGGTGACAAATCTGTTTGCACGCCAGCATTTGTTTGAAATGCAATAGTATACTGGTAATCCCCCCAATTCTTAAGTCTTGATGTTCCGAAGATATCTTCTACCATACGATCAGTAACAGCCTTGTTCATTTTGTTCTGTATTTCTCTGGCTAACTGTGATCTCGAATATCTACCATTTTGGATACGGATCCTGAAGTAGTCATTCTTAAGAATACATTCTGATACAAAAGTAAATTTTAGCATGTCCAATAATGAACAGTTTGGATTTTGAATTGGATTGTATGCTCTTTTGAACCTGAATACCAAATCTACGTTGTTTTGACTGTATGAGAACTGATCGTCTACGATGGGAAAATATGATCCAGCAAGTCTTACGCTTTCGACGTTTTCGTATTCGTCTGGGAGGTCAATGTAAAAATCGTTTGATTTCTCGTTTTTAGAGATATTTCTATCTGTCGATGATATAGAAACAAAGTGTTTTTCAGTTCCGTCCCCTGCTGGAGGAGCTATAACAGGATGATTTGTATGCACGTTTAAATTCATTACTATAATAAATGGAAAGATTTTTAAATATTTATTGCTCGTTAAATACCTGAAGAAATTATTTATGTATTCAGTATATATACATAATAGAATGGACTCTAGTTCAGTAGATATTTCAACAAAAGAAAAGACCTCTATGCGCGTTAATAAAGCATTTCGTATGTTAACATCTGGTATTCTTGTGTCTGGGTTTATAATATTATTACTTTGTGTTGGTGGAGGAGGTTATTCTAAAACTCTTGGGAGTATTATTGGTTATGGTTTTGTTCTAACAGGTGTGTTTTTGTTTGTTGGAAGAGTAATGACAAAGCTTGTAAGTATTCCCAATAGTGATGCAAAATCAGTTTTGAATGGATTGTTGACAATAGGACCTTTTATAGTATTTATGGCGCTACTTATTTGTTTGATTATTATGATTTCCTACTATTTTGAAGAGATATCAGAGAATAAAATAAGCAAAGGGTATACAAATCTTAACAATCTGAGTATACTGAACAGTGTGATAGTAACCTACTTGTTTTATTCGACGATCGGTGACGAGAAATTTCAGAACACTGGAAAAATTAATCAAGTTAGTGCTATGGGAATGTATTTTCTGGAAGTGTTTGGGTTCACTGTTGCAATAAGTATGTATATTGTATTGGAATATTTCAGGACAGACGGATTTACAAATCTCTTGGTGCCTACATGTTCTGATTCTGGATCCGTTAAAAATGACAAAACATCCAAGAAGGTTACATGGGCCAATCCTGTTTCAGATGTTAAGGAACCCACGTTATATGAACGCATGTATCATTATTTTTCTCGTATGTAACGTAACTAATTAAATAACGTTTAACAAATAACATGAATGTTACTTGTTAAATCAAATCATTGGTTTTACTCTGGTGAACTTGTATGTAATTCCATAAGAGTTTTCGTTTGACCATACACCTGATATTTTTAGAACAAATATTGCATCTTGAACATTTTTATCTGATGGACACTTTCCTGGTTGATTTTGAAAGAACTTAAAGTTTCCTTGATTAATTTGATCTTTCAGTTTATAGCTAGGTGTTATTTTTGGGTCAGTGATCACACTTTTTAAAAGGTCTTCTTCTAGTTGAATGATCATCTTAATAATGTCTTTGTTGTCTTCTGATCCGGAGTATGTAAACTTGTATTTGTTGTTATATACATCCTGTATTTTTCCAGTTAACAAAAACGATAAATGAATACCGTTAATACTTACGATGTGGTCAGAATATATAATTCTTATAAAATTTCCTCCCGACATAATTTTGTTTTTGATGGGTTTGCAAAAATAAACATTTTCAATGTTTAAGTGAAATGGGCTAGTTGCGATAATCATAATAAATAGGTTTCCTAGTGATATTTGTTGCATAATTTCTATATTGAAATGTAATTAAAGTAAATAAAGAATAGTCCTTTAATATTCATATGAAGTATTACGAAACACATTTTGAAGAATATGTGAACTCTTGTATAGAGACAAATCTCCATCCTGAATTGGTTGAGACATTTGAGTCCTTCCCGGAAAATGTGCAGGACATGAGAAATATAATATTGTATGGTAAAAACGGTTCTGGAAAGTATACACAGGCGCTGTATCTTATTAATAGATACAGTCCTAGTAATTTGAAGTATGAGAAAAAGATGAGTTTATCTTTTGCGAAGTCAGAGTATATCATCAAAATCAGTGATATTCATTTTGAAGTTGACATGTCTCTTCTTGGATGTAATGCAAAGTTGTTGTGGCACGAGATGTTTAATCAGATTGTGGATATAATAAACGGAAGACCAAATAAGTCTGGAATCATTTTGTGCAAGAACATGACTTCGGTCAACAATGATCTTCTAGATATCTTTTACAGTTATATTCAAAATAACAAGATAGCGTATAACACATGTATTAAATACATTTTTCTCTCTGAGAGTGTATGTTTTCTTCCTGAGAATATATTGAACTGTTGCGAGGTAATAGGAGTATGTAGTCCTGGAATAACAAAAATAAAGAAGATTGTTAAGAAACACTCTGGACCGTCAAGTGTGGTTTACAACGACAAAGTTAAAAACATAAAAAATCTCTATGTTTCTAGTGGTGCGGAAGATAGCGTGCAGGAGAAGATTATTAGTAATATAAAGTCTATTATCAACAGCGATATTACAAAGATCAATTTCGGAGATGTTAGGGAATCTATATACGAGTTATTTATTTATGAGGTAGACATTCATGAATGTGTATGGTCAATATTGTGTTCGCTAGTAGAATCCAATAAGGTAAACGACAAGCTCGGTGAAATTATTGGTGAAACACAGGGGTTTTTCAAATTATACAACAATAATTACAGACCTATTTATCATGTTGAAAAGTATGTGTATTTTCTAATGAAAAAAATAAACGGGATTTAGAAATTATGGTTTACATGTCAACTATTTTATCTGTATATATTAGTGTTGAGTATGGACAAGAGTTCTGATAATAAAACAAAACCATACGTTCGTCGGGAAGGTAGAACGTCTCCAACAACCTCTACGTTCGAAGCTCTCACAGACAGAAGCGTTTTATCAACTGGAACGCGTGCTCCATTGATTGCAAAGCATGGTTATGAGGTCAGGGAACACAACTTTCCACAACATTATAATAGAGATTTTTATACACGAAACTCAAGACAATCAACAGCAGTTAACTCTCCTGAAGGAAGCGATGATGAAGAGGGTGATAGTGCGTTAGATAAAACACACCATGGTAGTGATAGTGATGACGAGGATGAAAGTCCGTTTTTATTTAATCCGAGAGAAATTGGAAAAGGGTTGTCGAGATCGCCATCTGTAGACCTGTTTCAAGATGATAATCAAGGTAAAAATGGTGGAGGTAGAAGAAAATGGAGTATGAAATACAAGAAGTCTATTAACTGTAAACGTCCTCGGGGATTTTCACAGAAACAGTATTGCAAATATGGTCGCAAGAAAACGAGAAAGGGGAAACATCTTAAAAAATCTGGGAAATCCAAGAAATCCCGTAAATCCCGTAAATCCAAGAATACTAAAAAATCCAACGCAAAGAAACAAACACGAAAGCGTAATTCCCTTAAAAAATAAATCAAATAAAATATAAATATACTTAGACATGTGAGTTGATATATTCGTATGTCTGAAGAGTTTCATGTTTGGCCTTACATAAAGTATTTCGCTGTTTTTATTACTATCAGAAGCAAAGTTACTATGCCCAGTGAATTAATCCATTATGTGTATTCCTATATTATTGACGATACACTAAAACAATATATAAACCTCAAATACCTTTATTACGAAATAAGAAAACAACTCGATAACAATGAGCGCTGGAGACGAGGAATTGATAATAATTATTGGCGATTAGTTAATGGTATAAAAAGAAATATATGTCATCGCCATAAAGAAAAAAATACTCCTGAGTCTTTCTCACAAAATACCCGTGAAGAACTAACATTCTATCTGGATAAAATACCCTACCCTCTTGTTACTTGTGATAATAGATTACTATTTGCTGCTGAAACAATATTGTTGCCTAGAAGCTACACACATAGGACCTATAAGCTTGATGGAGAACTATATGCAGATATGTATGATAATATGAAAGAATTTGGCAGTAAACGAAAACATATTACTGATAAAGTAGATTCAGTAACGATAAAAGTATATTCAACAAGCGAAAAGAGAGCAAAACGGAGAGATCGGACCGTCTTTTGGCCTCGTATTGTATGTTCATAATATTATGAGATATGGAAGAATTACATCATTAAATTATTAAATTATTAAATTATATGTGCGTAGTTTATATACACGTATAATTATGAAAATGCACTGGTTTCCAATTGCGTTGTTTGGTGCGCTTGTATATGGTACGTTTTCAACTTTATTTACACTTGTCCCAAAAGAAATAAAAGAAGACAAAAATGCACAAATAGGATATGCCCTTCTTATCGTTCTGTTTTCATTGCCTGTTAATATGTTAATGCTTGCCTATATACATCGAAAGAGTCCGATTTCTACAAAAAATGTGTTCAAATACACAAACTGGTGGCTTTTCTCTCTTCTCATTTTTATAAACCTCATCTATAATCCATTGCACTCGCTGATAATTAACTCAGGTGGATCAGTTGCACAAGAGACAACGTATGCTCTATCTATTTTACCGGTGCTATTTGGCAGTTGGTATTTTTTGAATGAGAGATTATCGTTTTATCAATGGATGGGCGTCGCCTTGGCTGCCTCGGGGGCCTTTCTAATGGATTACAAGTAATTTTCTAATTATAATATAGCATCGAATATATGGACAAAAGTTGGATTGGATTATCACTTTTGGGAGCTCTAGCATATGGAATATTCTCCCTTATTTTCAGTCTAGTTCACAAGAAAATAAAAAAAGACTCGAGCGCTCAAGTAACTTATGCCTCGCTGGTTGATACGCTTACGTTCCCCTTTTCTCTCGTTTTCTTTATCATATGGTCATACTACTACCCAGAGTCTTATCAAACGCTGTTTGACCATATAAACTGGCCATTGTTTTTTGTTTTTGTGTTGTTTTCTGTATCCACAAATCCAGTTCATTCTCTGGTTATTAACGCGGGAGGTTCACTCGGACAACAAACAATGTATAGTCTAGCCATTCTTCCTGTTTTACTGGGAGGATATTTTATGTCTGGTGAGAGACTTACACCAACACAGTGGATTGGAATCTTTTTGGCTTCATTAGGAACGTTTTTTATGACATCCAAAACCAATCATTAGCTCGAATATAATATAGATAGAATGGGATTTATATTATATTACAATATCCAGAAAAATGCATTTAATAGATGCTCTAGCTATTCTCGAAATGTCCAATATTTCGGTTGCAGAAATAACTCCTGAGTTAGTGACTAGGCATTATAGAAAAGTGGCTTTGAAAAAGCATCCCGACAAAAATGGGAACAGTGAGGAGTCAAAGAAAGAATTTCAGGAACTAGCTGAGGCGTATGAGCTTGTTATAAAGGTGGTTGCGGATAAGAACAGCGAGGAATACTTTTCCCCTGAGGAGACTATGGGATCTGGATCTTACTTTGATATATTAAAGGAATTTATCAAGAGTAGTATAGATGGTAATTATAACGAAAATGTTTTTTCAAAGATAAAACAGCTGATTGATAATTACCAAGATGTTTCTGTTGGTTTTTTTGAGAATATGGATAGAGATACCGCTGTGTCAATTTATCAGTTTTTGGCGACATATAGTTCTGTTCTATATCTCAAAGAAGACCTTCTGGATAAGGTGAAGAGAGTAATACAGGCAAAATTCGAAGAGTTATTGATTTACACAATTGAGCCTAATCTGGAGCACATACTTGGGGATAAAGTTTACCATTTATCTGTTCCAGGAGAAAATGATAGTGATCCAACAACTTATCTAGTTCCTTTGTGGCACAGAGAGATATACTATGAAAACGCGGTGTCGTCGGGAAAGGAAATACTTGTCTTGTGCAACCCCAATTTGCCGGAAAATTATTCCATTGACGACTCTAACAACCTTACGTTTGTAAAGGACGTTTCTCTATCGACTGCGTTGTTTAATCCAGACAATGTCCTCAACATAGAGGTTTGTCCTGGAGTAAACATGACATGTGAGCTTGATAAACTGTCTCTGAAGAGAGTTCAAGCGGTGAAAATGAGAGAACCTGGAATACTGAAAATAAACGAAAAATCAATATTGGACGACTCGTCTAGGGGAAGCGTTACTGCTCTGATACGATTTGTGTGAGTTCCTGAATAAAATTGTTATAGCGCTCAGCTAACTCCTGATCTGTTTCTCGCAAATTATTATATATACTCTGCCAACTTTCGTCGCTTCCTTGAATATTTAGTTCTTCAGTTCTAGTCCGTATTGCTTGCATTACTGATGGATTCCCTGATAATTCTCTAAACTTGTCAAGAATATCCGTAGTAACTTGGTTAAATCCACCTTCACTATATATGCTTCTAATTGTAGCTTCATTTATTATAAAAGCATCAAATGCTGTATCAATAAGAAGAGTATAAAGTCTAGCATCAGCAAGTTGTGATAATCCGCTAAGTAAGGAATTGGTAGTGGGTTTAGGTGTTGGTTGAACGCCTCCTCTTC
>CEQL01123841.1_pt1 | contig 10582 bp, 13 predicted proteins | sample 356281 | NCBI WGS metagenome assembly CEQL01 (sample SAMEA2621203, study PRJEB7988) | marine metagenome | biome: marine biome (ENVO:00000447); feature: surface water layer (ENVO:00002042); material: "saline water (ENVO:00002010), including plankton (ENVO:xxxxxxxx)" | depth 5 m
TCTTTAATACAAAAAATATCTTTGTGAGCAATTGGAATCCCTTCTAGTGGTCTGGCTTTGTTTTTTGCAATATTTTCATCTGCTAGAAGTGCATTTTCTTTAGACTCTTCTTCAAAGACTGAAATGAAACAATTTAAAGATTTTTTTTTCTTAATTTCGTTTAAATATGCTTCTGTAATTTCTTTAGATGAAAAAGATTTATCAGTAAGTCCAAGTATTTGATCTGTCAAAGAAAGGCTAGTTAATTCAGTCATAATTATTCAATTACTTTAGGTGTAAGATAAAAGCCAGAATCTTTTTCCTTGGAAAGTTCTTGAAGTTTTTCTCTTTCAATATCTTTTTTTTCAATGTCGTCTCTTAAAGTCTGAGTATTTTCTATAGGATGAGTTAACGGATTAATTTTTGAAGTATCTAACTCATCCATTTTATTAACCATTGTCAAAATAGACTCCAGGTCTTCTACCAAAAAGTCAGATATCTCCTCGTCTATTTTTATCTTACTCAATAAAGAGATGTTTTTAAGGTCTTGTTTGGTAATTTTCATTATAATGCTATTGAAAGTAGGAGATTTTATATCAACTTAAAATCAACTACTATTCGAAATATTTAAAAAAAGCTAAAAATTATGGTTCTAAAAGCTCTCAAAGGTATCTATTCAACCGACTTGTCAATTGACTTGGGTACGGCTAATACACTTATTTTTGCAAAAGGAAAGGGCATTGTCTTAAACGAACCTTCTGTTGTAGCAATTAAAAAATCTGAAGGACATAGATCTGTAGTTGCGGTGGGCTCTGAAGCAAAAAGAATGCTAGGAAGAGTTCCAGGAAATATAGAGGCAATAAGACCTTTGAAGGATGGAGTAATAGCAGATTTTCAAGTTACTGAGAAAATGCTTCAACATTTCATTCAGGTTGTTCATGGAGAAAATTTCTTCAAACCAAGCCCAAGAATTTTAATTTGCGTTCCTTGTCAATCGACCCAAGTAGAAAGAAGGGCGATCAGAGAGTCTGCCCTTCAAGCCGGTGCCAGAGAAGTTAGATTAATCGAAGAACCTATGGCAGCAGCAATAGGAGCTGGACTTCCTGTTGAAGAGGCTTCAGGCTCAATGGTGGTGGATATAGGCGGAGGTACGACTGAAATTGCAATTCTTGCTTTGAATGGAGTAGTATTTTCGAGTTCATTGAAAACTGGAGGAGATAGATTCAATGAAGCTATTGTTTCTTATATCAGAAGAAAGTATGGAGTATTAGTTGGTGAGTCAACTGCAGAGAGAATAAAAGAAACTGTCGGATGCGCAACTCCCGAAAGCGAAGATAAGTCTATGGAAATTAGAGGAAGAAATCTAGCTGAAGGTGTTCCCAATACTATAAATTTTTCAAGCTTAGAAGCTTACGAGGCTATATCAGGGCCATTATCATCTATTCTACAATCTATTAGAAATGCCTTAGAACAGTCTCCCCCAGAATTAAGTGCCGATATTTCAGAAAGAGGTATCGTTTTGACAGGAGGCGGAGCTCTATTAACAGACCTAGATATCATGATTTCAGAACAAACTGGAATTCCCGTCATAGTTGCCGATGATCCTTTGACTTGTGTGGTAAAAGGAGGAGGAATTGCTTTAGACATAATAGATAAATTCGATGTAGATCTTTTATCTACTGAGTAATCAAATGTTCGGTGGTGAACACAAACAAACTGATATTGCGCAATCAGCTATCTTCACTACTGGATCAATGCGTGCAAGTCGTCTTTATCCAGCTCTTTTGATAACTTTATTGGTGATGAGTGGGGATTATCTCTATGATTTAAGCAGTAAAATAAGAATTTCTTCTTCTTACATATTATCGCCTTTTACTCAAATTGAATATTTGGCTACCGATACTATCGATGCATTTGACTCATATTTTGCGTCTCAGAAAAGACTTACAGAAGAAATAGAAAGTTTAAAAGAGCAAATAAGAAATTTAGAAAACCATAATCTCACTCTTCAAAATACAAAAAGCTCACTCAATGAATTAGAAAGGCTTTTTGACTTAAGTAAAAGCTTCAAACAGAAAGACATATTTTTAGGCAAAATTTCTAACTTTAAGAAGTTCCCAAAAGAAATCATATCTGTAGATATTAGGACTAATAAAGTTACAAATGACATGGTCGCTTTCAATGCTTTTGGTCTTATTGGAGTTATAGACGAACTATTGGTTAATACCGTTAAGATTAAGCCCTTGCATGACCTCTCTTTAAAAATACCAGCAAAAAACACCAGAACTTTAGAAAATATAATAATTACAGGAACTGGCGAGTCAAAATTATTTCAAATAGAAGAATTTAAGAAAAATGGAGATATAGCTCTTGGAGATGAAATTATTTCATCAGGATTAGGAGGTAAATTTCCTGAAGGATTTTCTTTAGGGAGAGTAATCGATATAAAAGAAAATGAAGAGTCAAATTTTTTATCGGTAAAAGTTGAAAATTCTTTTGATTTTACCTTTGGGTCTACAGTTTTGTTTACAGAACCATGAATAGCTTAGATGATAAAAAAACTTCAATTTTTAATTTTTATTTTTTTGTTGGGCTGACTCTAATAGTTGCATCAATTTCTGAGGTTATTTTAAACAATTATTTTTTGTCTAAATTAACACTACCCCTTACTTTGATGTCTTTAATTTATTGGAATGTTGCCACTCCAAGAAGTATTGGATTCTTTTGGACCATGCTATCTGGCTTTATCTTAGATATTTTTTTAGGTTATCTTTTAGGAACGCACGTCGTAATATTCTTATTAACTTCATATTTTTCCCAAAGATATTTTCATAGGTTTAGAGCTTTATTTAGATTACAACAATCTTTGATTGTCGCCATGATAGTTTTAATCTACCAGATATACTTTATTTTAATTTCAAATAACTTTTCTTATTCTTTAATTTTGGAACTAATGATCTTAACGTTTATCTCAAGTTTATCTTGGCCGATAATTTATGGAATTTTAAGATATTTAAGAATAAAACTTACTTACGGGCAGTAACAAACTTTATAAATCATTTCCAAGATATACTTTCTGGACTAGTTTATTTTCAATTATTTCGTTCGGAGTGCCTTTAGCAATTACCTTTCCAGAGTTGATGACATAAATAAAATCACAAATTTCCAATGTTGCTTTTACATTGTGATCGCTAATTAATACTCCAATTTCTTTTTCTTTTAAATTTTTAATTAATTCTTTTATTTCATTAATTACAAGAGGGTCTATTCCTGCAAAAGGCTCATCAAGTAAAATTAATTTTGGAGATAATGCCATTGCTCTGGCTATTTCAACTCTTCGTCTTTGTCCGCCTGATAATGAATTACATTTTTGAAAATTAATGCCATCTAAATTGAATTCATAACTAATTTCATTAATTTTATTTTCAATTTCATTCTGATTATATTGCTTAGCTTCCAATGCAGCTTGGATATTTTCTTTAACAGTTAATTCCCTAAATACAGAAGGTTCTTGAGGAAGATAAATGACTCCTAATTCTGATCTCTTCTCAAAACTTAAATCATTTACATTTTTTGTATCAAAGAAAATTTCTCCTTGGGTGGGTTTACTCAACCCAGCCAAAATAGAAAATAAGGTAGTCTTGCCTGCTCCATTTGGCCCTAATAAACCATAAATTTTTTTTGAAGATATACTGATATCAATATCTTCAAGAATAATTCTATGATTAGAAAGCTTACTAATTTTTTTTCCTTCTATTAGCATTTCAATTTAAATTTTTTATTTTTAGCTTATTTGGAAAAAAAAGCTCTCCATTTGATTTTAACCTTATCATGGAAGTTTCTGTTTCTAATCCCTCTTTATCTATCAAATATATTGGATTTCCCTTCAAAACCATTTCTTCATTCTCTAAGATTATTTCATTTAATAAAATTTTATATTCGTCAATAAAGAGAATTAATTTTTCTGAAGATAAATTTCTTTGATTTAAGTTTATAAATATAGGATCTGAACTACCTTTGATAGCTTTTTCATTCGCTTCTCCGCTTACTAAGATATTGTTTTCAATCTGAATTATGTTTTTATCATAAGAAATTTTTCCGTTATCTGAAGTGATTTTTAAATTGATATTCTCTCCAGAAAGACTAATTTCCGGTTTATAGACATAAAGGTTTCTTTCTTCCTTTAAGGAATTCACCATGGAAGATTTCACTTTAAGGTTTAGATTACTATCTTTGAAACTTAAATTTATGGAAATATTTTTTGCTTCAAAGATAATTTCAGAATTTACATTTTCTATTTCATTATCGGATGAATTTAAAAAGAATGAAGTTATAAAAAGGATTGACCCAGTAAGAAAAAATAAAGCTACTAAATATACAAAAATGCTTTTAGGCATTAAATTATTTTTGCTGAAAGAATTTCATGCATTCTTATCAAGCCAGTGATTTTATTTTTGGAGCCTTTAACAATTAATGAGTAGATTTTTTGATTTTCCATGACTCTTGATACATCCAATACATAATCAGTTTCGCTAACAAATTTAAATTTTTTAGTCATAACTTTTTTTATTAGAGTTGAGGATAAATCTACATCATTATTGATAACTCTTCTTAAGTCTCCGTCAGTAAAAATTCCGCTCACAGAGCTTCCTATCTTAATCAGTCCCAATCCATATCCCTTTTTAGATATTATTTCCATTGCCTCAATTATTGATATATTTCCATCAACATAAGGTAGATCTCTTTCGTTAATCATGATCTCTTTAACTTTTATAAAACTTTTACCCAGACTTCCTCCAGGATGATTCCTACCAAAATCAGATCTTTTGAAACCACTCAAGCTAGATAAAGCGACTGAAATAGCATCGCCTATCATCATCATCGCAGTTGTGCTGGATGTTGGGGCTAAATTGATAGGATCTGCCTCCTTTTCTATTTTAATCGATAGGTGGGCATCGGAGGATAGAGCAATGGTAGATTTATCATTACCAGTAACGGAGCATATTTTAATTTTTTTAGAATTTAAATTAGGCAAAAGATCAACTAGTTCATCTGTTTCACCTGAATAAGAAAAAATAATTACCGTATCTTTATTAGATATTGCACCAAGATCCCCATGGCTGGCTTCGGCAGCATTTATATAAAAGGAGGGTTTACCCAAGCTAGATAAAGTAGATGAAATTTTTTCTGATACTTTTCCAGATTTTCCTATTCCTAAAAAAATAATATTTCCCTTTGTATTTTCTAATGCTAAACAAATTTCATTAAATTCTGATTTGTTAATTTGTGATGAAACAGATCTTAAAGCTTCAATTTCATTATCAATGACTCTTTTACCTAATTTAAAAAAATCATTTTTTTTTGGTTTTTTCATCTGAGATTAATTTTCTTGTAGTAGACTAAGTCCTTAAAATTTGATTATAAATGAAAAAGCACTTTTTCTTATTTTTTATCATTCTTTTTTCTCCTTTCTTATTTTTAGATGTTGAGGTGGAGGATTACATCAATTCTCAACACAAGGAGATTTTTAGCTTCTTGAATGATAATCAGGAATTGTTTGCTAGTGACAAATACAGATTTCTAGATCAATTTGAAAAAAGATTTTCAAAATTAATACCTCCAGAGGAAATTTCCAAAAGAGTAATGGGTAAGAAATTTTTTAATTTAGCAACCAAAGAACAAGTCACTGAGTTTAACGAAAAATTTAAAAGCACACTTCTTGATACCTATTCAGGTGCTTTAGGTAACATTGACTCTACAAATATTTCCATAGACTCGCACAAATATCTAAGTGAACAAAAGAACAAAGCAGTTGTCTATCTGAATACAGAATTTTCTGGACAAAAATTTAAATTGATATACAAAATGATGAAATTAAAAATCGATGACGCATCTAGTTGGCGTGTTGTTGGGATAGTTTTAGACGGTATTGATTTAGTTTCCATATATCGAAAGCAATTTATAACTCTAGTTAAAGAAAATAATAATGATTTAGATCGTGCAATTGAGTCTTGGAGTATTGAGGAAGACTCCTTAATTTCAAATGAGTAATGGATAGACTTATTATTGAGGGCGGGCACTCTCTAAAAGGAAATTTAAAGGCCTCTGGGGCTAAGAACGCCGCTTTACCTATTCTAGCTTCTTCACTACTTTTAGAAGGAAAACTTACTTTAAGCAATATTCCTCACTTAAAAGATGTTACAACCATGATTGAGGTTCTAGGATCTATGGGAGCCAGTATCACTCTTGACGAGGATATGAATTTAGAAATTGATACTTCAAATCTTCAAAATCAAATAGCTAGGTATGAACTTGTAAAGACAATGAGAGCCTCTGTTTTAGTACTAGGACCTCTTTTAGCAAAATTTGGTAAGGCTGAAGTTGCTCTTCCTGGTGGTTGTGCGATAGGAAGCAGACCTGTAAATCTTCATCTTGATTGTATGAAAAAACTAGGCGCTGAAGTCATTACTGAAGGGGGATATATTAAAGCAAAAGCTATTGAAGGTCTTAAGGGCGCTGAAATTCTTTTTGATACAATCAGTGTTACAGGAACTGAAAACGCAATTATGGCTTCTGTTTTAGCTGATGGAAAAACAGTAATAAAAAATGCTGCTAGAGAACCTGAAGTTGGGGATTTAATTGAATGTCTTGTTAGTATGGGCGCAATAATTGAAGGAAAAGGAACTAAAGAGCTAATTATTCATGGAGTAAAAGAATTAAAACCTACATCTTATGAAGTAATGCCTGACAGAATAGAAACCGCTACCTATCTAACCGCTGTCACCATGACGGGTGGAGAGGTTTCAATAGTTAATTCAATGCCAAAAACGTTAGAAAGTGTTCTCTCCAAGCTTTCTGAAGCAGGCGCTAAAATAAAGATTAAAGAAGATACTATTAATTTGAAGATGGATAATAGTCTAAAGCCAGTAAACGTATCTACAGCACCTTATCCTCTATTTCCAACTGACATGCAAGCACAATTTATTTCATTAAACACAATTGCTGATGGAAAATCTTCTGTCGTAGAAACCATTTTTGAAAATAGATTTATGCATGTCCAAGAATTAATAAGAATGGGAGGGGACATTTCTCTTGCAGGAAATACTGCAATAATAATTGGCAAAAAAAATTCTCTTCACTCAGCACCTGTTATGGCAACCGACTTAAGAGCTTCAGCAAGTTTAGTTTTAGCTGGTCTTGTAGCAAAAGGACAAACAAAAATTGATCGTATTTATCACATTGATAGAGGGTATGAAAGGATCGAAGAAAAATTAAACTCTCTTGGAGCAAACATAGAGAGGGTAACTGGATAATGTTACTTGTTTTACCAAAAGGAAGATTGCTTCCAGAATTAAAAAATCTTTTAGAAAAAATAGGAATTTCCTTCAATAACTCTTCTAGAAAATTAGTCATAGATACTTCTATTAAAGGCGTTAAAGTTGCTATTTTAAGATCTTGGGATATCCCTAAATTTGTTAATAAAGGTATCGCCGATATGGGATTTGTTGGTAAAGATGTTCTCAACGAGATTGAAGATGAACAAAATTTTTATGAATCCATAGATACGAGACTTGGAAAATGTCGCCTTTCCTTAGCTTCATTAAAAAAAACTAAATCAAATAAACCGGTTGTGGCAACAAAGTATCCAGTTTCTGCAAAAGCTTTTTTTGCTACAAAAATGCAAAACGTAGAGATAATAAACTTAAAAGGAGCTATTGAAATAGCTCCTATACTTGGCCTTTCAGATTACATAGTTGATCTTGTGCAAACCGGAAGTACATTGAAAGAAAATGGATTGTCTGAGATTGAGGTTATACAAAATATTTCCACTCGACTAATTATTAATAAATCTTCCTTCAAAACAAATAACCAAAAAATACAAAAACTTATCTTTTCTATAAAAGACATTCTTAATGCAAAAGTTAAAAATTAAAAAAGTCTCTTTTTCTTCAGCAAAGAAACTTTTGAGAGAAAAAAAAGTTATGAACCAAAGTTCACATGTAAGAGAGGTTGTACAAAAAATAATTCATGATGTAAAAAAAAATGGAGATAAAGCTTTAATTAAGATCTCTAATAAAATAGATAAAACAAAGTTTAAGTCTATCTACGAAGCTTCCTACAACAAATCTGATTTTAAAAAAAATTATAAAAAAATAGATAACAAAACAAAGAATAGCTTAAATTATATAAAGAAAAGAATTATAGATTTTCACAAACCTATAAAAATAGAAGATTTAAAGAACAGTGATAAAGTATTTGATTTTCTTGGTCAAATTCATAGGCCGATAAATAAAATAGGCGTTTATGCACCAGGGGGAAATGCAGTATATCCTTCATCTATTTTGATGACAGCTCTTGTTGCTAAAGTTGCTGGTTCTAAGGAAATAAATCTTTTTTTTCCTAGTTCTTCCGAAAAGGCAAAAACATTAATGTTGGCTACTGCTCACATTGCAGAAATAGATAGGGCTTACAATTTTGGCGGAGCCCAAGCAATAGCCGCTATGGCATATGGTACAAATACTATATCTAAATCAGATAAAATTTTTGGTCCTGGTAATAGATACGTTGCGGAAGCAAAAAGACAAGTTTTCGGAGACGTTGGAATAGACTCTTTTGCTGGTCCTTCCGAAGTACTTATAATCTCGGATAAGAATAAAGACTTTAAAAAATTAGCTGCAGATCTAATTGCTCAAGCAGAGCATGGAGAGGATTCAAAATGTATTTATGTTCATATTGGAAAAGAAGGTATAGATGATTTGTTTCAAGAACTTAATGTTCAAGTAAATATTGCTCCTAGAAGCAAAACGATAAAATCAGCTTTAGAAAAAAATTCAATTTTTATTCAAGTAAAAAACATTGATGAAGCAATTGAGATAAATAATCTTTTTTCCCCTGAACATTTACAGATTATCAGCAAACATTATAAAACGTCTTTGTTAAAAGAAATTTCTGCAGGAGCTATTTTTATTGGGGAGAATAATACGGCTGTTCTGGGTGATTATGCCGCTGGTCCAAGCCATGTTATTCCAACAAATTCGTCAGCCAGATTTAGTTCACCTGTGAGCATTGAAGACTTTCTTGTGAGAAGTTCAGTGACATCAATTAAATCTATCAAGGATAAAAAAATATATAACGAACTTCTTAATAACTCAATATTTTTAGCAGAGCTTGAAGGCCTTTACGGTCACGCAAATGCTTTAAAATTAAGGAAAAAATAAATTTTATCTATTTAAGAGTGAATTGAAGACCTCAATTACAGTATTTATGGGAATTGCAAAATTTATACCTTGATCAACTCCTGTAGTGGTCTGAATAGAAATTACCATTCCAATTAATCTTCCTTTATCATCAATTAAAGCGCCGCCTGAACTACCTGGATTAATTGAGGCATCGGTTTGTATAAAGCTTCCTTTTTTGTCATTTAATGTTCTTATAGCACTTACAATTCCCTTACTAAAAGATTGACCTACTCCTTGAGGATTCCCAATCGCAATAACAGACTCTCCAATTTTAACTTGATCTATATTTTTTCTCATTTTTACAGGTTTTAAGTCAATAGGATCTATGACTCCTAATACAGCAATATCAGCTTCTGCATCATAAGCCAATATTTGAGCCGCAGATCTTTCTCCTAAGTGGTTCTCCAAAAGTAATTCTTGTTTTAGTGAATATTTGATTACGTGAAAGTTAGTCACTATCAAGTCCTTTTCAAAAACCACACCTGATCCATTAGGAATAAAACGTTCTTTTACAACTAGCGTGTTAAATTTTCTACCAAGTTTATTATACTGTTCTTGCCAATCTCTAAATTTTTCTGATGTCCAGATATTGACAACTGAAGGTGAAGTTCTTTCAAGTACATTTGAAATATTATGGTATATAGGGATATGTATTTCTGTCTTGCCGAAAAAACTTGAAATAAGAAGGCCCGAAAGGCAACCTAAGACTAACCACAAAGATATCAAATAATAATTTTTTTTGAACATAGGTAATGGCAATTATAACCTCTCTGAGTTATCATTCCCGCCTTTCAATGACTTATTATGAAAACAAAAAGTTATAAAACTTCAGATATAGAAAAAAATTGGCATTTAGTTAATGCTGAAGGCGAAGTACTTGGAAGACTGGCTGTAAAAGTTGCAAATATTCTTGTTGGAAAAAATAAAGCTAAATATTCTCCTAATGCTGATCTGGGTGATTTTGTTGTGGTTATAAATGCCGAAAAAATAAAAGTCACAGGAAACAAGGAAATCCAAAAGAACTACTATCATCACACAGGCTATCCTGGAGGCCTTAAAACAAAACCTTTCAAAAAAATGTTAGAAGACTCTCCTGAAAATATCATCATAAAGGCTGTTAAGGGAATGCTTCCAAAAAATAAATTAGCAAATAAAATTATCAAAAAGTTAAAAGTATATTCAGGTAAAAATCATCCACATAATGGCCAACAACCTAAGGAGTTGGCAATTTAGTTTATATTTATGTCAGAAGTAATATACGCAACAGGAAGACGAAAGAGCGCAACCGCAAGGGTTTATCTCTCAGACGGCACAGGTAATATATTAATAAATGATCTACCTTTAGAAGAATACTTTGGAAGAGA
>CEQL01149116.1_pt1 | contig 10581 bp, 9 predicted proteins | sample 356281 | NCBI WGS metagenome assembly CEQL01 (sample SAMEA2621203, study PRJEB7988) | marine metagenome | biome: marine biome (ENVO:00000447); feature: surface water layer (ENVO:00002042); material: "saline water (ENVO:00002010), including plankton (ENVO:xxxxxxxx)" | depth 5 m
ACTGTTCTGTAAACTGTTGCAATACTAATTTTTTTATCTATTTCTGATACTCTTTTATGAAGCTCATCTACATCGGGATGGTCCTTGGAACCATAAACTTCTTTAGATTCAGATAAAACTTTAGCTATAGTTTTTCTTTGATCTGTAAGTCTGACACCCTTTTTTTGGCACTTTTCCTCTATTGAATTCATAAGATTAATTTAACTCAAATATATGGGTTTTATCAAATTTTTTCGAATTAAATTTTTTTTAATTAAAAGCTCAATATTAGCGAGCTTAAATTGACCAAGATCCCTGTTTTGAAATCCATAAAGGTTAATTTTTTTTGATATTTTAATTCCTTTAGCTACAGCAATAGCAGCCCTTAAAGAAGAAAAACTTCCTGGTCCATTATTCACGATTATTGAGAAATTATTATCAATATTTGTTTTGTATTTTTTAATCATATTTAATATGTTTAGTGCTAACAGATCAATGTCAGTTTTTTTATCAAAATTATGTATATGAAATTTTTCATTAATTCTTAAACCTATTTTATCTTCTTTGCCTATGCAGCTTAAAATTAAAAAATTTTTTATCATTGTATCTTTTATATCGACTTTATGTTTTCAAAACAATTTATATTCCAAACAGCCTGCTTTGATAATTGATGACTATGGTATTATTTCTATAATGTACCATAGATTTGAGGAAAACAAGTACCCTTCGACTAATATTAAGATGGAAGATTTTTTAAATCATTTAAAAATAATTGAAGAAAATAATATTAGGTTTATTAATCCTTTAAACTTTGAAAAGGAACTTAAAAAAAATAAAACCCAAAGAAAGATTCTTTTAACGATTGATGATGGTTTTTTATCTTTTTATGAAAATGCTTGGCCTATATTAAAAGCAAAAAAAATACCATTTATACTTTTTGTTAGCACCAGAGAAGTTGGGGCATATAATTATATGACCTGGGATCAAATTAGAGAAATAAGCAAAGAGAATTTTGTTGAAATTGGAAATCATAGTCACACTCATGAGTATTTAGTAGAGGAGAGTAATAAACTAATAAAAAATGATATAAAAAAATCAATTTCAATATTTAAAAAAGAACTTGGAAAAAATTCTGATTTTTTTTCTTATCCATTTGGAGAATATAGTTTAGAATTTAAGGAAATTATAAAATCCTTCAATTTTAAATATGCTTTCGGGCAACATTCAGGCGTAATTGATGAAACTAAAGACTTTTTCGAATTACCTAGATATCCAATAAATGAAAAATATGGTGAGATAAAGAGATTTAAATCTTTAACAAAAACATTGCCATTTAAATATAAAAATATTACGCCAGACGAAAAATATCTTTTACAAGATAAAAACCCTCCTAATGTAAAAATAGAATTTTATGAAGGTATAAAAAATTTAAAATCGTTAAATTGTTATTCTAATGAAGGCAATAAATGGCGACAATCTGATATTGAATTTTCAAATGATAACACTTTATTAGTTAATATTAACGAAAAGTTTAGAGGAGAAAGAGGCAGAATAAATTGTTCGTTAAGAGATCCGAGTGGTTATTGGAGGTGGTTGGGTGTTCAATTTGTTATTGCAGACAAGTAGTTAAGAACTTAACTCTACTTGTTTGACAGAACCTACTAGTTTTACAGGTTCAAAATCTGTTAATCTGTTTTGCCTTATAATCTGATTTAAAATTTTAGTATACTCATCACCTGTTTGAGCATAATTTTTTAAAGTATCTGTAAGCTCTAAACCACTTATTTTTTTATTTTTGTCTCTAAGTTTTAATCTTTTATCTCTAAAATTTTTATAACTTTTATGAGTGTTTAAATTATTCTGATAAGCTTTGACGGAAGCTCTCAATATTGGAAACTTCAATATTTTATGATTTTTATTACTCTCTCTATTTAAAGGTGCTATACCTTGACCGCTCCAAGTCCATTGACCAAAAATAGCATTTCCCTCTAAAGCAAACCTCGAGGTACCCCACCCACTTTCTTTTGCTGCTTGCGCAAGTGCAATAGATGTTGGAATTATATCCATTCTTACCATGAGTTCTCTCAAATCACCTTTCTTAACTTTATACTCTAAAAGTTTTTGTCTGAGCCATTGTTTTTCTAAATCAGTTGTATATTTTTTTTCAGATAAAACTTTTAATTTTTCTCTGTCATCTAGAATTCTCTCATTCTCAGCAACAACTAAAGGTAATACTATTTGAATAAATGTTTCTTTCTTTAATTTAGTACTTTGTATGGTTTCAAGATCTCTTGGAAATTGAGTAAAGTAAATAGGTTTTACAAGTTTCTCTGCTCTTACTTCGCTTAATTTATAGTCTACATCTTTAAACAAATTTAAAACCGTTTCAGTTTTTAAATTTAAGTTAGGTAGTATTACTTCATTAACATCTTTTCTTTTTACTTTAAGCTCAGGTTTCTTTGCCTCCTTTTTCACCTCTGGCTTTTTAACCTCTTTTTTTACTTTAGGTTTTTTTTCTTCAGGCTTTTTAACCTCTTTTTTTAAATCCTTTTTAACTTCGGTTTTTTTTGCTTCTAGTTTTTTAGCTAAATCTTCATCTCCAAAATAGTTAACTGCACTTATCGTTATTGAAGTTGCAAATACAATTATAAAAAATCCTATAATTACATTCCTAGCTTTTTTGTGATCTATCTGCTGATTATAAATACCATTGAATATGTCTGTAAAAAGATCGCCAAAAAATTTATAAATTACATTTCCAAGCTTAGGAATAATATTTAAAAAATTTAATCCTATTTTTCCGAGACTTATCCATAAACCGTGAATTGATCTATTAATATTTCTTTTTGTATCATGTTTTAAATTTTCAGCTTTTCTTATTAATTTATTTTTCGCTTTAATTTTTTCCTCTTTATATTCTATTAAATTTGATTTTACTTTTGAGATTGGCTTAATAAAGGTATCTCTTATAAAATTAGACTTAAAATCTTTTGGAATTATAATCTTATTCTTTTTGAGTATAAGTTCTAATTGACCTGTAGTTAAATTTTTTCTACTTTTTTCATACTCTTTAATCTCTTTGACATCATAGATGTATGCAAGTTCTATTAACTTATCTCTATAACTTAATTTTTTTTTCATTTATATAGCTTCTACGGAGTCAACTTCTTTAACATAATGTTTTAAAAGATTTTGAACTCCTTGTTTTAAAGTCATTAATGAACTTGGGCAACCAGAGCAACTTCCTTGTAGCTCGACTTTTACAACACCATTTTCAAAAGACTTAAATTTAATATCCCCACCATCTTTTGCCACAGCTGGTCTTATTTTTGTATCTAAAACTTCTAAAATTTTATTAACAGTTTCATCTTTATAATTTGCAGTATTAACCGCATTTTCACCCTTCAAAATGGGTTCATTATTTTTTTCGAAATAATCATTTAAATGTGAGATCACCATTGGTTTAAGATCATTCCATGATGCTTCTTTAGTTTTTTTAACTGATAAAAAGTTTTTTGATAGCAGTATTAATTCCACACCGTTCAGATCTAATAATTCTTTTATAAACGGATTTGATACCTCATTTATTTTGCTTTTATGAAACTCTTCAGTACCCACTGCTGAAATTACCTTTTCGGACAAAAACTTAAGCGAATTTGGGTTAGGTGTTATCTCTGTTTGTATCATCAAAAGTTTATATTATATCAAACCAACTTTTTCACGTATATTTTTTAAGTTTTCCTCAGCAATAACATTAGCTTTTTCACTGCCTTTTTTTAGAATTTTTTTAAGATGCGACTTATCGTTCATTAATTTTTTAATTTCTGCACCTATAGGGACGATTTCTTCAACTAAAACTTCTGCTAATTTTGTTTTTAAAAATGAATATTCTTTTCCACTCATCTCGGAAAGGGTTGTTTTAAAATCATTTTTTGTTAATTCTGAGTAAATATTTAATAAATTTAAAGCTTCTGGTTTTTTTTCCAATAATTTTAAATTGTCTGGAATAGAGTCTGAGTCAGACTTTGCCTTTTTAATTTTTTTATTTATTTCATCTGCTGTATCTTGAAGATTTATTCTTGAATAATCAGACTCCTCAGATTTGCTCATTTTTTTTAGTCCATCTCTTAAACTCATTACCCTAGAAATGTTCTTTGAAATTAATGGCTCAGGAAGAGGAAAAAAATCCTTGCACTTAAAGTCATTATTAAATTTTTGAGCTATGTCTCTTGATAATTCTAAATGTTGTTTTTGATCATCACCTACCGGCACGTGAGTAGCTTTATATAGTAAAATATCAGCAGCCATTAAATTTGGATAAATGTATAAACCAACACTAGCTTTTTCTTTATCCGATCCAGCTTTATCTTTGAATTGTGTCATTCTGTTTAACCATCCTAATCTGGAAACACAATTTAAAATCCAAGCTAATTCTGAATGTCCGGAAACAGAAGATTGATTAAAAATAATACTTTTATCTGGGTTCAAACCCGTTGCTAAAAAACTCGCTGTTGTTTCTAAAACATTATCATAAAGATCAGTTGGATTTTGAAAAACTGTAATAGCGTGTAAATCAACTACACAATAAATGCAATCCATTTCCTTTTGCAATGAAACAAAGTTCTTTAATGCTCCAAGATAATTTCCTAAATGTAAATTTCCAGTGGGTTGAACACCAGAAAATACCAATTTTTTCTTACTCATTTAATTAGTTCTATATTTTTTTAAATTCAAAATCCCTAATAAATAACACGATAACAAATAAATAAATCCAACAAAACTTATTATTAAGATTAAATAAATCACTTTATAGTTACTAATATATTTTAGGTTATTAGCATAGGTGTCTAAAGCAAAAATGAGAATAAAAGACATTATTAACGTAGATATTAATATCTTAATTGAATTTTTTATTAATTCGGTTTTTAAAAGCAGTGAATTATTTTGCTCTAATAAGTAAATATAAATAAAAACTCCTAACCATGTGGATATACTTGTAGCAGCTGGAATAATTAAAAAACCAATTTTAGAAAAAAAAGATAAACTTATTGAGACATTAATTACAACAATAAATGCAGAAATATAAAAAGGAGATTTCGTATTGTCTCTAGCAAAGTAAAAATTTGATAAAACTTTTATTAGTGCAAAAGCTGGAACTCCATAACCAAAATATTTTAAAGCATCTCCTGTCAATTTTACATCATCATAAGTAAATGAACCATATCCAAATAAAGCGTTAATTATTTCTTCTGAAGCTAAAACTAAACCGAAGCTTGCTGGTATTGAAAATAATAAAGAAAGTTGAAAAGAATTATTTTGTATACTAGAAACTTTATTTGTATTTCTTAATTTGAAAGCTTTTGACAATACTGGTAGTGAAACTGTGCCGACAGCGATACCGGCTATCGCCAAATTAATTTGATACACTCTGTCTGCATAATACAAATAAGAAACCGCTCCTGATTGGAAAGAAGCAATAATTGTACCTATCAAAATATTTATTTGAGTAACGCCAGAAGATAAAATGCTTGGAAGGAGTTTCTTAAAAAAAAATTTAACTCTACTTTTAATTTTGAAATAAAATGAGAAATTAGGTTTATATAATTTTTGTGAAATAAAAATTAAAAAAATTAGTTGTAATATCCCTGCTAGGGTCACACCATAAGATAACTGTTTTGCATAATCTAAACCATAAAAAAATGAAAAAATCAAACTACTAATTAAAATTATATTTAAAATTATGGGTGCAGCTGCTGCAGCTGCAAACTTATTATTAGAATTTAGTATACCCGAAAAAAAAGAGGACAAACTGACAAAAAGTAAAAAAGGAAATGTAATTCTTGTTAATTCTACTGCTAAATTAAATTTTATTTCGTTATCAATAAATCCTGGTGCAATTAAATATACTAAGTACGGAGTAAAAATTTCTACCAAAGTCACTAAAAAGAGTAAGATTATAACAAGTAGGCTCAGAACATCATCAGCGAATTTTTTTCCTTCTTTTTTACTTACTATTTTCGCCGAGGTGTAACTTGGAATAAATGCGGCATTAAAAGTTCCCTCTGCAAACAATCGTCTGAAGGTATTAGGTAATCTAAATGCTACAAAAAAAGCATCAGCAAAGATAGAGGCTCCTAAAAAAACAGCGATTAAGATATCTCTTAAATAGCCTAAAACTCTGCTGATTAAGGTAAATAAACTAAATATTGACGTCGAGGAAAGTAAGTTCATAAATTTCTTATTTAGGCCATAAATTTTTAGTGAATTATTATTTTTTATATTACATACTCATTTATCTAAATGCCAAAAAAAACAGAGATTGATCACTATTCAGATAAAGAAGCTCTTGATTTTCATATAGAGGGAAAGTCAGGCAAAATTGAGATAGGCTCTTCAAAACCTTTAACTACAAAAAGAGATTTATCCCTCGCATATTCGCCTGGAGTAGCGGCACCAGTTAAAGAAATAGCAAAAAATCCTGATTTAGCATATGACTACACAAGTAAGGGGAATCTTGTTGCGGTCATTAGTAACGGAAGTGCGATTTTAGGATTAGGAAATTTAGGTTCACTTGCCTCAAAGCCAGTCATGGAGGGAAAGTCAGTTTTATTTAAGCGTTTTGCTGATATTGACTCAATAGATATTGAAATTGATAATAAAGAGACGGAGTCAATTATTGAGACAATAAAAAATATCAGTGGGACTTTTGGAGGAATTAACTTAGAAGATATTGCAGCACCTGATTGTTTTATTATTGAACAAAGATTGAAAGAGACATTAGATATTCCAGTATTTCACGATGATCAACACGGAACTGCGATCATAACTACTGCTGCATTAATAAATGCTTTAGATATTTCTAAAAAGAATATTTCAAAAGTAAAAGTTGTTGTTAATGGTGCTGGTGCTTCTGCTCAAGCATGCGCAAATTTATTTAAAAGTTCAGGGGTAAAAAGTGAAAATATCATAATGTGTGATAGCAAGGGTGTTATTTATAAAGGTAGAAAAAGTATTGATCAGTTTAAATCTGCACATGCTATTGAAACAAAATTAAGAACTTTAAGCCAAGCTATGAAAGATGCAGATGTCTTTTTGGGCCTTTCAGCTAAAGATGTAGTTTCAAAAGAAATGGTAAAATCAATGGCTAAAAATCCGATTATTTTTGCATGTGCAAATCCAGATCCAGAAATTAAACCTGAATTGATTGAGGAGGTAAGGAATGATGCAATTGTTGCTACTGGACGTTCTGATTATCCTAATCAAGTTAATAATCTTATCGGTTTTCCATATATTTTTAGAGGTGCACTCGATGTTAGGGCCAAAGCTATTAATGAAGAAATGAAAGTAGCTGCGGCTAATGCTATAGCACTTTTAGCAAGAGAGAATGTTCCGGACGAAGTTGTTGCGGCTTACGGTGGAGATCGTCCAAGATACGGAAAAAACTATATTATTCCGTCAACTTTTGACCCTAGGTTAATAAGTGTAATCCCTGCTGCTGTTGCTGAGGCCGCTATGAAGAGTGGTGCTGCAAGAAAAAAAATAGAAGATTTCCAGTTATATAAAGATCAACTTACAAACCGTCTAGACCCGTCAATGTCTATTATGCAAGGTATTAATGCTAAAATTAGGAAAAATCCAAAAAGAGTTATTTTTGCTGAAGGTGAGGATGAAAATATGCTTAAGGCCGCCATTGAATTTGGTAAAAATAAATTAGGAATTCCTATCTTAATTGGTGCTGAGAATAGAGTGAAAGAACAATTAAAAAAAATAGGATTAGATGAAAATTATCAAATTGAAATAGTAAATTCTACGCAAAAAGAAAAAAGAGAGAGATATGTTAAGCATTTATACAAAAAACTTCAAAGAGAAGGTCAGCTAGAACGAGATGTCGATAGATTAGTGAGAAATGATAGAATTGCTTGGGGATCTTCAATGATTGCTTGTAAAGATGCAGATGCAATGGTTACAGGAAATATTAGACATTATGCAGCCTCAATAGAAAAACTTAAAAAAGTTGTGGAAGCTAGGCCAGGAGAAGAAATTTTTGGTATGACAATGATTGTATCCAAAGGAAAGACTATATTAGTAGCAGATACAAACGTTACTGAGTTACCATCAGCTGAAAGACTAGTAAACATATCTAAATCTTGTGTCAGGATAGCACGTTTATTCGGTTTTGAACCTAAGGTCGCTTTTTTATCTCATTCCACTTTTGGGAAACCTTTATCCAGAAATACTAGACACGTAAGAGATGCGATCGAGAAATTAAAAAAAGAAAAAGCAGATTTTGATTTTGATGGCGAGATGCAACCAGATGTGGCTTTAAATCCAATTTATCAAGAAATTTATCCATTTTCAAAGATTGTAGGTAGAGCAAACGTTTTGATAATGCCAGCTTTACACAGTGCTGCGATTTCAACTAAACTCATGAAAGTTTTTGGCGGAGGTAAAAATATTGGACCATTATTAATTGGATTAGGTCAACCTATAGAAGTTGCTCCGCTTAGAGCATCAACATCTGAAATCCTAAATTTAGCATCTATAGCAGCATATTCTTCAGACGTTATTGATTATTCGAATTAAAACTTAGTTCTGCTTAGTTCGGAGGCTAAATATATTGAGGGTATAACTTCATTTACGTCATAAATTTTGTTTGCTTCATTAATCACTTCTTTTTTCTCATCTTCATCCATAGCAATTCCGAATATATATATATTTCTGTTTACAGTTTCTAATGTATAGTTTCTTGATTTTGTTTTTTTATTAAATATTAAAGCCGATCTTAATTGGCTAGTGATTAGTATATCTTTCGCTGTAGATTTAAAATTACTTTGACCTTTAATTACTATTGCATTTTTAACTGCTCTTACCCCTTTGGTTTCCCAAGCCATTTTCGTAATTTTAATTTTTTCTTCGGGTTCATCTACTTTACCTGATAGAAATATTATCCCATCTATTACTTCAGATTGAATTGATATAAAATATTTTTTATCGGTAAGAGCTAACCTCGCTGATAAATTTTTTTGCATAATTGTATCATCTATTTGCATACCAATAGTTCTGGGATCAAAAGTGATATTAACTCCAGTGCCAAATTGGGTAGCTGAGCTACAACTAACAAGAAAAAGAATAATAATTAAACTAAATATTTTCTTCATTTTTAATTTTCAAACATAAGTCGTAAATTTTTTTTTTATTTATATTTTCTGTTTCTAAAATTAAATCTACACTATCTTTCAGACTATACTTTTTTAAATACTTTTTTGCTTTATTCACAATTTTTTCTTCATCGATTTCTTTTGAATAATTAATTTGTTCAGAAATGATTGCTACAAGTTCGCCTTTAAAAGAATTTTTAATCATCTTCAAATTATCGATATCATCTCGCAAAAAAGTTTCATGAATTTTAGTAATTTCTTTGGCTATAAGAATTTTTCTTCCTTTAAAATATTTTTTGAAACTTTTTAAATAAAAATTGACTTTTTTTGATGTAATAAAAAAAATCTGTGTATATTTGCAATCGGTTAATGAATTAAGGACTTTTTCTAGTTCATTAATAGTTTTCGGCAAGAATCCATAAAATAAAAACTTATCTTTAAAACCAGAAATACTCATTGCCGCTGTGATAGATGAAGCTCCTGGTATTGGAATAACGTTAATCTGGTTCAATAAACACTCGTTAACTAATAATCTTCCTGGATCAGAAAGAAGGGGTGTTCCCGCATCAGAAATAAGAGACAAAATTTTGCCCTCATTAAAATATTTAATAATGGATGTTATTTGTTTTTTTTCATTAAACTTATGATAAGCAACTAATTTTTTTTTAATTTTATAATGATTTAATAATTTTACAGATCTCCTTGTATCTTCACAGAGAATTATGTCTGATTTTTTCAAAACCTCCAGTGCTCTAAAAGTAATATCATCTAGATTTCCAATGGGCGTTGAAACAATATATAAGCTTTTAGGAGTAATTTTCATTATGAGTAGAAAGTTTATATCTTTAATATTTATTTTATTAATTTTATTCAACTCTAGCTTATCTAGCGATGAAAACAATAAAACACTTAGGATAGGTTTGTTGGCTCCATTAACTGGTACCTATAGTGAACTTGGAAAATCATTGCTTTACTCTTTACAGCTTGCTTTGGAAGAAATTAACGATGCAAATGTTATTATAGTTCCTAGAGACTCGGGTTTTAATGATAAAGAAAAACTTAATAAAGCTATAAATGATATGAGGTCAAATGGTATCAAAACAATTATTGGTCCCATTACTAATGAAGAATTTGAAGAGGTAAAAAAATACAATAATTTAATATTTATCTCTCCATCAAACATAAACCCAGATTTTTCTAATAACACGATTAGCGTCGGTATAAGTTTGGAATCTCAATTGTTAGCTTTATCCAATTTTCTGAAAAAACAAAAAAAAAATAAGACAATTATAATGTACCCTAAAAATGAGTACCTAGAACTTATAGAGAAACAACTTAAAAAATTAAACTTACCTGGAACACAAACTTTTACTTATAGTGCAAATCCTGAAATCTTAACTGGTGAGATTGAAATTTTAACTAACTATACTCAAAGAAAAAGAAA
>CEQL01339993.1_pt1 | contig 10553 bp, 5 predicted proteins | sample 356281 | NCBI WGS metagenome assembly CEQL01 (sample SAMEA2621203, study PRJEB7988) | marine metagenome | biome: marine biome (ENVO:00000447); feature: surface water layer (ENVO:00002042); material: "saline water (ENVO:00002010), including plankton (ENVO:xxxxxxxx)" | depth 5 m
AAATCAAAGAAATCAAAGAAATCAAAGAAATCAAAGAAGTCTAAAAAGTCTAAAAGAAGAACGCAAAAAAGAAAATGATTACATATATTAATTGATAATTATATTTAATTAATATATAATGAGTAATAGTGAATTAACAAAAAATATAAATGATATATTACAGGAAATAATACAGTCCAATATAAATGATATATTAGAAGAAATAAAAAAGTTCAATATAAAAGAAAAAAATGTTAGTAATTTAAGCAGAAAACTCTACTCAATAACTAAAAAACTCTACTTAATAACTAAAGATATTATAAAGACTTTACCACCTTTTGATAATTTGAAATTAAATAAAAGTATAAATAAAATATTAAAACAACTGAATTTACAAGATAAAAAATTTGAAAATGAATTAAAATTTTTTGTAAGTAAATCTTTTTATAATAATGTTAAAATAACAGGAGGTATGCAAAGAGGTGATGATGAAGATGAAGATGAAGATGAAAACTTTTGTCCTATTTGTTTGCAAAAATTTGAACCAGAGGAATTAGAGGTATATACAAATTGGGTATCACAAGGTGAACCAGCAGGATATAATGGAAATATAGTGCATTGTTCAAACCTATTCAAGAGACACAAATATCACAGAGGTTGTATAAGAAAATGGTTGCTTGATAATAATATTACTTGTCCAATGTGTACTGAAGCGTTTATATCAGATAATAATAACTCATTTGATGAAGAAACAATAAAAAATATACTAGAAGCTCAAGCGGGACGAGAGGAAGAATTGAGAATGTTGGGAGAAGATATACAAATTATTGGGAATGATGAAGATATACAATTTATTGAAGATGAAGAAGATATACAGAGGAGAGAAATAGAAGAAATAAGGAGAAGACACGAGAGAGAAATGGTAGATTTTACAGTAAATTTAAGGAATAGCTTATTTCGAACTATTATTATACTTTCAACTGCACATGTAATAGTGGATTATTTTATAGATAGATATCCTATAGAAAATTCAATTCGAGCAGAAATTATGGGATCTGGTGTTTTTCTACTTGCTTTATTAGTTAATAAATATATAATTAAAGACTTAGGATTTACAACATTATTAATAATATTTTATTCAATAACGGCATATTCATATGCGTATGGTATAATTGAAGATATAAGTTTGCATCAACTTACTAATGAAGAAAGACTTCGATATAATTTTTATATCAATCAAAGAAATAATGAAAGAAACCAAGCAATTGTACAGATAATTGAAGATACAGCAGAAAATTTACCACTACCAATACAAGACATACATAATGAATTTATGAATTTTTTAAGAAATATAAGTCAAGTACCACATAATGAAATGGGTGGAGGAAAAAAGAAAATAAAATCCAAAAAATCAAAGAAATCCAAAAAATTAAAAAAATCCAAAAAATCAAAGAATTCCAAAAAGTCTAAAAGAAAAACAAAAAGAACGTAAAAAAATATATACAAATATACAGATTTTTATATATTTTTAAAATTTTATAAAGGATTATGGCTCTTGATTAATGAAGAATAACTTTTCCTTGGGTTCAAGAGCATTGAACCAATCAGAAACAACCTTTTTAGTAATAATAATTTTTTCACCTTGAGCAATAGATGGAATATGTACATTGTAATGCAATTTATAAATATGAGGAAATATATTTTTAGGAATAGTAACTTGTTTTCCCTGTTTTTTTACATAATATGAAACATAAGCATTATGGACTTCTGTAATAAAATTAAATGATTGCTGATAAAATTTATAAAATTGATTTTTATATCTAGGAAAATTATCTAAAAATTCTTTGATTTGATTTAGTCTATGTAATACAAAATATTGATACATCAAATTAGGATTATTCCCACGTAACTGCTTCAATTTTTCATATTTAGTAGAAGTGATAGAAGTTCTAATTCCGGAATAAGTATCTGTAACCATATATCCAAGAGGCGGAATATTGTAAGAGTAATCATTTTGATTAACGGAATTAAATAAATCATCCCAATTATCATAATTACCAATAAATGGAAGTTGAATAGGACAATTCAAAGTATTAAAAGGAGATTTTGAATACATCTCAAGTAAAGAAACATATTGAACTCTTTTTCTATCTTGTAAAATATTAAAAACAGACACTAAATATAAACTAGGATGTTTTATTTCAAGAACAATGTGATTATCAGGATGTTGCAAAACAAAACTATAGCAATAATTTTTATCAAAATCTTCAAATAATTGAATTTCATTTAAAGAATGATTAGATTCATATCCTAATGTATTCAAAAACATTTCTCTAAATGTAAATTGCTTTTTATCTTCATTATAAGAATTTCTATAATACCAATAATTACCACCAACCGCACCTTTTGTTGCAATTTCCCAAGACGAAATCCTAAAATCATAAAACAAATTAATCATTGTACCTTCAATAATGGTAGATATTTCAATGTTTTCGGATCCTGTATCAATATTAGGAAAGTTAGATTGAAAAGTATTCAAACTAATAGATTTAGGTGGAGAAAAACATAAAATATCCTTTGAAACTGGATCGACAATTACTGATCTATAAGCACCAATATTCATATTATCTTTATTTTCATTTTCATTCAAATTATTGTAATTCAAAATGGTGTATTCTGCATTATTTGTTTTATTTTTATAAATTTTAGAATTAATAAATTCTTTATCGAAATTTTCAGTATCGACGAAAATAGCAGCGGAAGACATAATAATATATTATACTTAAAGGGATTTATACTTTAAATTATTTTTTAAATTATTAATTCAATTTTTTTAAAATTAAAACACATTTTTAATATAAAATTTAGAAGTTATAATAAAGATATATAACTTATATATAAGAGATGGAATTAGAAACAAGAGAAAAAACTCAAAATCCAAAAAATAATAATATAGAATTATCATTAGGTGATATAATTGAAATAATAGCACCATCAAATAAATTTGTCAATAATCAAAGTTTTTACATAGATTATATTGACAATGAAATTATAGAATTGATAAATATTAATACAGGAATAAACCACATATTAAAAATAACAAGTGAAAACAATTTGTCTGATGAATCAATTGAAAAAATATACATATTGAGTAAAAGTGAAGAAGAAGGATATGCGAAACAAAATAATCTTTTACCAAAAACTTGGATAGATATTCATATTGGAGGAGATATTCCAGAATATATTACAGGCCAAATAACAAATTTAGAAGAAGATCAAATAGAAGTAAAAATATTAGATGATGATAGACTAATTTACATTGATTTTGACTATAAGGGAATACCAAAAAATATACCAATAAAATCAATAGAAATTAGAGAAAAACCAAAAGATTTAAAAATGAAATTATTTGAAAATGATGAGAGTGAATGTGAAGTGCCAATTGAAGAGCAATCAACAGTTGAATATACAGAAAGCGGTGAAATGATAATAAATATTCCGGAAAATGCAATAAAAGATGATAATTATAGAGAAACTCTAAAGGTATTGTATGATGATGCTGATGAAATAACGTTTGGTGAAGAATTAGATGAAATAACAATTATAAAAGAAAAACCATTGTCACAAATAACATATGGATTAGAAATACAAACAAATGATATGTTGGATGAATTTTTATCAACTATTCCAGATTATTTAAGAAATTTAGATGTAAAGAACAATATTCATAGATTAATAGAGAGATATAAGCAATTAAGAAATAATTTTTCAATATTTGATGAAAATATGAATATATCAGGTAATGTTTATAAGGGACCTTATTATAAGCCATTAGTTGAAAAACTAAAAAATTTGGATTTTTATTTAGATTGGATAATTCCAGTAGTATCATTACAGAAAGAAATAATTAATGAAAAATCAAATAAAAATGATGATAATGATGAAGAAGATGAGAGTATGTCAGATAATAAGGATGTAAAATCAATAAATTTGAGTGAATTTTTAAACAATCTCCAAGGAATATTAGATGAATACAAAAATAAATCCACTCCTAATAGATATGAAAGGTACATTAGCAAAATTTATAGAGAAATGAAACCGTTTAATTGCACATATATGAATTATTCAGATGAATATTTAATAAAAGAAAAAATTGTAAATAATGATAAAGATGTTGTAATAGAAAATATAAATGATTTTAATAGTAGTGTAAATGATAAAAATACAAAAAAATTTGCAATGATTAGAGCGAATTTAGGATATGAAACGAATCAACCAGTATTAACAAAATCTGGAAAATTAGTTTATGAAAAAAAGAGTATTAGTGAGAATGATGAAATAAGTATAAAATCATTTTTATTATTACCAGAATTTGTAATAAAAAATTCAGGTGTGAATCTAAAGACTAATAGTTTATTAAAAAAGGTATTTTTGAATAATAATTATATACCTATTTTTGAATATCTAAATGATGAAACAAATGTAAAGAAATATGAAATTGATAATCTTGATAATGAAATAGAGTATGGAGAAAATATACCGTTTTTAAAGAGAATAACTGAATATTATTTAAGTGATACTCTCCAAGATGATAATGAAAAGTATGAAAAGTTTTTAAAAGTAATAGTTCCTGATACATTTAAATTAATAAATTTAATAATCAAGGATATGAAAATGAAAGAATTATCAGTAAGTAATATAGTAAAAGAATTAGAAAAATATGGTATAACGATAGAAGATATAAATTACAAACACTTTAATGCAATAAGATATTTCATAAAAAATAAATTGATAGAATACAGAAATAATTATAGAGAAAAAGAATTAGAAAATAAAGAATTAAAAAATTTGATAGTAAATGACAATCCAGAAAAAAATATATTTGATAAAATATTATTTGATAAAACTGAATTAGTTAATATGTTACTAGATGGATATAATTTGAAAGATGAAGAATTGGGAAAATTTACAAATAGTGAATTATACAACTATTTATTGAAAAAGGATGGATTAAGATTGTTATCAACTGTAATTACTTATTCAACATCTAAAACATTAAAAACACCACTAAATCTATTAGAAGATTTTGAACCAGCAAAATTAGATGATACTACAGAGATTGAACAAATAAAACCAAGAAACACAGCAAATAGATATTTATCCAAAATTTATACAAACATAAGTGATCTAAAAAATGATGAAAATACAGATGATATATATTACGATAAAGAGTTAGATGATACTCCATATGACATATTAAAATTATATGATAAAGAAAAGAAATCAATGGATGAAAAATTATTTAAAGAATTTTTAATACAAAATTTGATTGATAGACACAATGTAAATGAAAACTATGCAAATGAATTAGCAAAAACTTTGATTCTAGGAAAGAAAGAAATAAAAGATGGAGAGTATGCGCTTTTACAAATAAAGCCAAAATTACCAAAAGAAATAGATTATGATAAACTCTCTGAGAAAGAAAAAAAAGATATTGAAATAGAAGAAGAAATAAGAGAGAAAAGAGGATATTATTATAGATTAAACAACAAATGGATTTATGATTCAACAATAGATCCAGAGATATTTATTGATACAAAAATCCTTTTTGAAAATATAAAAGAATTAGATAATAGATCAAATAAAAATACTTCAAAAGAAGATCAAGAAAAATTAAAAATAAAAGAATTAGCTAGAGCAAGAATAGTAAAAGAATTTGATAATAGGGTTGATTTATCATTAGAAGAAATTAGTGAAAAAATAAAGAAAGATATGGATAATCAATTTATAAAATTATTAAATTTAAATTTAATAGAAGAGTCAAAAAATAATAAATACAATAATTATGCATATGAATTGGGAAACACACTATTAGAAAGTGAATTTGTTACATCTCCACATTTAGAATTAAGAGATCAAATAATTGCACAAACTGATTTTGTAAAAAAACAAGAAGATTTATTGAAATTTATTGAATATTTTTGTAGAGATCCAATGCAGGATGTTGAAAAACAAGAAGAAAACGATTGGTATTATTGTAAAGAAACAAATACAAAATTATTGCCCAAATTTTTAGGTGAATTAGCATATGCATATTTAGCTGATGATTATGATAATAAATTAGCAGAAATAATATCAAAAATAGGTAAATTAAGTGATAATGAAGACTCAATAGTAGGAAATGGAGGGTTTGAAATCGTAAAAAGAGATTTTGTAAATGAAGATCAATTTACAGATGAAGGATTTAGAATTATAACACATAGTGTAATTGAAAAAGATCTGGAAACTAGATTGAATACAAGTAATTTAGTAGAAAAAAAGATTTTTCAAGATGATCAAACGCAAATGATATATAATTTATTAAATACATTATGTGAAAATATTGGAATAAGTATTGATGATGTAAGTGACTTTGTAATAAGAAAGACTACGGAATATATATCAAAGATAATAGATAATGAAGAAAAATATATAGAAGATGGAAAAGAATACACAAAGCAAACAAATAAAAAACCTCCACCATATGAAATATATAAAAATAGATTAATATTTTGGATAATTACATCATTTTTATTGATAAGATTACAAACATTTTTAAAACCAGTTAATAAGAAGAAGACATTTCCAAGTTGTACTTATTCATTTAACGGATACCCATTAACAGGTATTGAAGATCTATCTGGAATTAGATATTTAGCTTGTGTTTTATATAAATTAGGAAAGAATACAGAGCCTTGGATATCAATTAAAAAATTAAAGGAAGAAGTTTATGTAAATAAAATAAAAGATACAATAGAAAAATTTTTAATAAAAGATGTAGAAGTTGAAAATTTATATTTGGATAAAAAACAATATTTGACTATACATCCATTCGAAGAAATACCAGATGAAAATGATTATAAAAAATGGACTTCATTCTTACCACCATTGGTAAATATTAATTTAGGTTCAATAAGAACAATATCCAAAGATTTGGAAAAGGAATTAATGGATAGTATGAAAAAACAAAATAAAAATCAACACGATTTAATAAATGTTTTAAAATGTAAATCAAAAATGTATGGTTATGGAATAATAGATATTATAAATAAAATAGTATTAAAAAAGAATCCAATATTGAAGACAGTAACAAATAACCCTTTTATAGAAAATTCTTGTTGTAATGAAAAAACTCAAAATGTAATAGAGTATTTCAATGAGGATAACGAATTAATATCAAATTATTTAAATACATCTTTAGAGCTAAAGGAATTTTTAAATGAGATAAAAAAGATACAAAAACCCAGTATTTTACATCACAAAGAGTTTACTGGTACAGTAATTCAAGAAACAAATATGAACATATCTGAAGAAAATCTTTATAGTTGTTTTATAGAGTATTGTAATTTAAACAATGAAAAACCAGTACCAAATGACTATTTATATTTATTTCCAGAAAAACCGAATGAATTTCCATTAAATGAAAATATTTTAGAACAAATTGAATTTTTGAAAAGAAAAAATAAAAATTTTTCAAAAAAAGATTTGGATATATTGTTACAAAAGAAAAATTTAAATAATTTGATTGAAGTTGAAAAAGACAACGAATTTAATGAAATAGATGCAGTCAAGGATTTATTAGAAGATTTTGAAAGAAATGAATATCATATTATAGATGATATATTTAGAAAACATTTAAATAAAATTTTGGATAATTATAAACAAAATCAAATGTCAAATGAAATAAATAGTGATTTAAAAAATTTCAAAAATTATTTAGTAAAAATTACAGAAAACATATACAATGAAATAATTGATTTCTTTGATGAATATGGGAATTTGAATACTAATAATTACAACAAATTACAAGATTATTTACTTGAATTTACTAATAATAATTTATCTTATAAAGATTCTATTTATAATAATCACAAAAATTTGAAAAATTCACTATATTCTATTATTAAATCATTTCCAAGTATGTTAACACTTCAGAAAAATTATTTTAATAAATTACCTCAACATTGGAATTTAGCTGATAATCATTATGCATTGTTAAATACAAATATGCAAAAATATTGGAATTTTATTAGTAAATATTCAGATGACAAGGTTTTAGAAAAAATAATATTACAAACACAAGAAAATTTAATGAATTTGTATATATTTGTTGAAAAATTGCCAATACAAATACCTATAGAAAAAAATGGAGAAAAATACTATTCTTTATTTGACGAAGAGACAATAAATTTGTTATTTATGTATTTCTATTATTCTTGCTTATATGAATATATATCTGTAGCAAATGATAATGAATTTATGATGCAAGATTTATTTAATAAAAAAGATATTAATAAAAAACAACTAGAAGATGAAAAAAATGTTTCAAATCAGAATATGGCAATAAATGATAATAAAGATATAGAGGAATTGAATATGAAATTATTAGTAGAAACAGAAGAAGAAGCATTAAAAACTAAAGTAGCAAAAATTCTATTAGAATTCATAAATTTGGATAAAATTAATAAATATACTCTATTATCCTATGATGAATTTATGAAAAAGACTAGAAGATATAAATTGTTAGAAAGTGAGAAAATGGAAAAATACTTTGCAAGTAAAGAGAAAGATGAGAGAGATATTGAAAATCAATTTAAGAAGTATAAAATGGGAGCTTTTAATTTAGGATTACAAAAGGCTGTATATGAATATGATAAAGAATATTGGAATACTGAAAGAGATAATATGAATGAGTTATTAGATAATAATAATGAAGTGATAATGAATGAAATAAATTTGAATTTAGATAATGAAATTTATGAGGAGAGTAATGAAGAAATGATTGAAGGAATAATGGGATTTAACCATTTAGGAGAAAATTTTATGGATGGAGATCCAGATGGAGAATATAGAGAAGATGAAAATGATTTTGGTGATATTTAAAAATATATTATAAAATTATAATATAGTATATTTAAAATGTTGTTGAATAAAAAATTTGTTAGATTAAACAAAGTAAATATTTCAATATTTATATTTGTATTGGCATTTTTAATTATTCATTTAATAAAACCAGATGTTATTTATAATAAAGAAGGTGGATTTAGACCTTTTGGTTTGGGATATAAACATAAAACTGTAATTCCTATATGGTTAGTAGCTATTGTCTTAGCAATATTCTCATATTTGTTAGTTTTAAATTATAGTGTTTTAATGAAATAATATATAAATCAATAATAATTTGATATAATTATTGATTAAAATTACGTAATGAATGCATTCATACTTCCTATAAAAATAATAACAGAGATAAAATATGACCAACAAAAAGATCCTATTCTGTATTTAGCTAGAGTAAGTTCAAATAAATCGTTTTTAAACTCATTTATTTTTTCAATGTAAATATTTATTCGTTGTTTCTGTTCACTACCTTTTGATTTTGGTATAATTTCAAGGTTTGGATCTAAATGTTTTGGATTTAAAAAGTCAAAAATTTCAGTATTGGTTTCATTTTCATTAAATTGCCGTTTTGTTTTATTAATAAGATCTAAAAATTCTTTAGGCATATCAAATTCATTTTTAAATTCAAAATCAGAAAATTCAGAAATACTAGTAACATCACCCCCCTCCTCATTTTTACCATCTGATAAAACATCATGAATAAAACTTAGAAATGATTCAGAAAATTTGGATAAGGTAAAATAAGTAATTAAAAATTCTAAACCTATATTAAAACCAGGTAATGCTTTAATTTTTAATCGATCACCAAATACAGCTGATAATGATTTTCTAGTTGGTGTTAACCGTTTACTAAAACTACCTAGACTAATTAAAGAATAACCAATAGTATTTTCAAATATTTCAATAAAACCTGGGAAAAAAATAAATAAAATATGAGATCCTAATAATAATACTGAAGTTAAAATAAAAACAATAAACATTAAATTATAATAATTTAAACCTTGCCAAGGCAACATAGGAATTCCAAATTTTAACCAAGTAACAAACGCAAGAACAAGAGTAATCATAGCAAAGTTCAAAAAACAAATAAAAATAACAGAAGGAAAACTCCACGTTGGATTCTCTAATATATTAGTCATTAATATACCCTGACTAGATAATCCATACGCAATAAGTTGTATAACGAAAACAACAATTAAAATAATTATCATAAATCCAATACCATAATCAAATTCTTTTTTTGGAATTCCAATTTTTTTTACTTCTTCAGCATACCCCTTTAAACCATCTTGAATTTCATTATTAACATCTTCAATCTCATTATCAAAAGGTTCAATATTATTTTTACTTTTATCTAAATTATTATTAAATAATTCAAAAGGATTTTGAAACTTCATTTATTATAAAATAACATTATAAATATATGTAAAAAATAATACTAAATTTTTTACATATATATATATGGATAGTCCATCTTTAATAGAAAATAGTACAAAGTATTTATTGATTAATAGATTAAAAAAATGCAATGAATATAAAACAAATATTTATAGTTGGGTAACAAATACATTTATCTTTGTTTTATTTTTTGGAATATTGTTTGTAGTATTGTATTACTGTAGAAAAGATAAACT
>CEQL01149121.1_pt1 | contig 10548 bp, 17 predicted proteins | sample 356281 | NCBI WGS metagenome assembly CEQL01 (sample SAMEA2621203, study PRJEB7988) | marine metagenome | biome: marine biome (ENVO:00000447); feature: surface water layer (ENVO:00002042); material: "saline water (ENVO:00002010), including plankton (ENVO:xxxxxxxx)" | depth 5 m
TTACTTGCTCCATTAATTTTGTCATCTTCTTTTTCCTGTTGCTGCGTCTGATGCTTCATTTTTAGATAGCACGACTAAATTACCTTTGTTATACGCTTGTCCAATAGTAATTCCACTACCAGAATACGCTGATTGTTTACGGACAAAACCATTACCAACTACATCAGAAGTAGGATACTTACGTTCTACTTTGTAGACTGGAGCTTTGATATGTTGTTTAGATTTGTTTTTAAGTTGGTCTGGATGAACTCCACGAGAACGTAACCATCTATCATGGTTTTCTTCAAGCATCTTTTTTGAAGGTTTGTATTTTCGCATATTATCTCCTAATTTTATTTATAATAACAAAATAATAAGATTTATGCAAATTAAGATTGAACGGCAGGTGACCAAAAAGTTGTTCTTCCGTCAGATAGTTTGACTCTTTCAACAGGATTACCAAATAAATCCTGTTTTTGATTATATACCATAACATGACCTCCTCTTGCTTCTTTTATCTCTTTAGGGTTAGAAGCAAAACGAGTGTACTTCCCTTCATTATTGTATAAATCTGAGTAACTTCTAATAGTAGCACCCCCACTATCGTAAGCATTACGTAAAACTTTACAGACAGAAAGATAAAGTTGCTCTAAGTCATAATTACTTAAACTCTCCATTGATCGAAACGGTGAAATTTTAGATAAAAATAATGATTCTGATTTGTAAATATTTCCAACACCTGATATCTGACTTTGCTCCATTAACCATTTAACTACTTGCCATTTTGGTTTTTTGTCTGCTATTTTACAAAAAGTATCAAATGTGCACGGATTATTTAGCATATCAGGTCCGATTGAGTTGAGCTTCTTCTGATGTTCTTTTTCATCAAATACAAACTTAATAGTACCAAAGTTACGTTGATCATTGTAGTAAATTGAAGAATCATCATCAAAGTAAAAAGCAATACGAGTATGTTTTGAAGGTTTAAGTTTAAAATTACCTGTCATGCCAAGAGTAGTATACATCCAGCAAATAGGAAGTAGGTCACCAAACTCCCAATAAATAAATTTACCTTTATTAGTGACTCGTTGAATAGGTAGAGATTGCTCTTCTAATGCTATATAAAAATTACCAAAACCTGTAGGTAACTTTTTTGTATACCGACCTGACACAAAATTAATATTTACTAACTTCTTTCCATATACTGCTTTAGCAACTTGATTTGCAGTTCGCGTGCACTCTGGGCCCTCAGGCATTATTAAACTTACTCCATGCTTTGTGTAAAACGTAAAACCAAATAGAATTGATTGCAGGCTCAACAAGTGCTACAGCTCCTGCTTCCCATACACTTGCTCCAGTCATTAAACTTACAACTGTCATGGCTATTAATATATGACCGATAAAAAATATAATCGCTAAAGTCAAACTAGATGTACCAGCTAACTTTTTTACAGTGTTGTACATACCATTAGTTAACTCTGTCATTTTTCTTCCTCCTATCATACATATTACTCATTTCACGAGGTTGTCCCCAAACATCAAGAGCATTAACTCTAATGAAAGGTTTATTAGTTTCTTTTTTATTGGGATTGTGAATCGTGAGCATGACTTTTTTGCCACGTCTCCAAGCCTTTACTTGATTATTTAGACGACTCATTGAATTTTTATATTCTATTCTTCTAGCTTTGAGAGCAGAACTATTAGTGTTAGGGCGCTCTCCTTTAGATGTATAGGTGTTATTTGAACTTCTTTTACCTCTAGCCATATATTTCTCCTTATTTTCTAAATATAGAATAAAGAAAAATTAAGCAGTTGGCAATCTAAAGACTTAATTGAGAAGTAGAAATTGTGGAATTTTGTCGCATATCCAAGAAGGTCGATACGAAATCTTTTGGCTCAAAGATATTCAAACATTTTGGACACTCAACTAAATCTAATGGTTGTACTTTACCATTTTGAAACCAAACTTCTTCTGGTCTGTTGCACATTGGGCAATTAGTTCTTACTCGATATACTTGCATTAAAACTTTCACTTGTAATTTTTTTATGATACGCAGCAATATCATGGTCTCTTAAACCATCAAAAGGTTGCTTATTCCACCAAGCAGCTCTACGACCTCTTATGCCATCTTTAAACCTCTGCCACCAAGTCATATTTCTTATTTTACCATAATGATTAATATAAATTAACTTACCATGATGGCGATAAAAAATTAAAGCTAAAGGGATTTTTGTAACTATATCGTTATTATTAACAAAGCGATGATGAATTATACCGTCATTATTCATCTCTTTTACAAAATCTTTATTACCAACTCTTGGGGAGCCGAAAGTAAATAAATATTTAGAGTCAGTTCGACTAGCAAATATAGTAGCTAACGCAGCCCCTAATGAGTGCCCAGTGCATATCATTTTTAAACCAGTAGTATTTAATCTATCTATCTGGTCTATTATTTTATCATAAACTTTATCTAATGCTTGTGCAAAACCAAAATGAACTAATCCTTTTTCTCGGGCAGGTTTACGCCAAACCTTTACGTCTGCCATGAGGTCAGATACTTGATCAGGTTCAGTTCCTCTAAAACAAACAATTAATTCCTTATCAGTTTTAACCATCATAGCTTGAGTTCCTTCATTATCAAACCAGTACCAATCTTTTAATCCCATTTTGAGTAAAATTCTGTTGATTCTATCATAGTCACAGTAAACTATTTTTGATAATAGTGCCATTCGCACAGCTGTTTTAATCATTACAACTCGCTTTCGTGATATATTTTTCTATCCTATTTCTAATTGAAAAATTCCAACTCTTATTTAGTAGATGATTATAATTATAATCTAAAAGTTCGGCATTTTCATCATATATTTTCTTGCAATCAGTCATTGGTATTTTACAAAAATCTTCTAGGTTTTTGAATACAATGTTAGTTCTTTTGACATTATCAAGTTCTGCATCATATGATTCGTCAAATAAATGAGAAAAAGTTTTAAATCCAAGTTGCTGTAAAAATGATAATATATGGGGGTTACCAACAACAAGAAATATATTTCGTGCAAGAATCGCCTTTAACATTTTTTCAGTAATATATAGAGAGTCATGCCCAAAAGCATTAGTTTCATTGACTATTTCTAGGGGAATACTCTTACTGTGATTAAAATGTATATCAAAGTTATACATATATAATATCTGATATTCAGATAACTTACTCATGTTCTCAGTATCTAAAAAGTGTTTTTTAAACCCGTATTTAAGATAATCTTTAACATTTAATTCATAAGTATGAAAAAAATCATAATCACTTCTTGCTTTTTCAAGGTCAGATATGTCTGGGTCAATCGGAGAGAATCCTCTACCATGAGAAACAATACCTTTATCATACAGTTTTTTAGTATGTATTAAGTAGTTTACATATCTCCTAGCTAAAGTATCTTTACGAGATAAACATAAGTAATGTTTAAGTAAATTTTTAGGTTGAGCGACAAAACCAGAAGTCTTATACCTATCAATAGTATCATATAGTTGGTCATTAAAAAACATATATTTATACTCACACTTACCATATTGAGATGCAGGAGTAGCAGAGAGAACTATAAGTTTTTTTAAACTAATATTATTTTCTTTAAAAACTTTTATTAATGGATTTAATAACTCATCTACCCAAGAAATTTTTCCTGGCTCTGAGGCAATACTATAAATTATATATGCGTCATTTTTTAAATCTTCAATAAGACTAGAAAAATAAGATTGATGAAATAAATTTTCAGTGCTTAATCTTGTGGGCAACCAATACACTTTTTTAGAAAACTTAGTTGAGCTCATCTCTTTAACTAAAAATTTATTGTGCGAGTGTAATCCTATTTCAAAAGAATCGCTATGTAGAAAAACTATCTTATACATTTGCAATCTTTTCTAATGCTTTATAAACACATTTATCGTGAATAGCATCAAAGTGTTCATGCAAATGCTCTGCGTTTCTTTTGGCATTATCATAAACTTGACGTAAGGGATAATTATAAAAATTTTTAGCAATAGTGAGAACATTTTCAACTCTGGCACTATAGTCAGGTTCTGAATCATAAGAATCATCTGGACCAAATTCAGTAAAACCATAATACTTTTTAAGCATTGTTAAAGTATTATGATCTCCTAAAAACAAAAGAGGAGTTTCAGACGCTACACATTTAAGAAATTTTTCAGTTAAAAATACATGATTATTAGTTGCAGAAGTTTCACAGACTATTTCAAAACTAGAGTAAAGTTGCTTTTCATCTATTTCTTGAGCCAATGATTGTAATTTATTTATATCTTTGTCTAATGTAAGACTTGCAAGCTCATGCTTAGGTTGAATTTCAAAAAAGCTACAATAACCTTTAGAAATTAAATCGGGGTATTTTTTAAAAATATCAAAATATATCTGTCTGTGTTCATGAGGTTTCCTATTAAAAGATACAAAAAAGTTTTCATGTTTAATTTTGTTAGTTATATTTTGAAATCTAAAACGTAACCAACCAAAAAAGGGAACAATGGGAAAAGGGAAATCTTTAATTATTGGGCCGACATAATAAACAGGTTTATTGAGGCTTCGCATCCAAGTTAATTTTTCTGCTAAAAAATAAGGTGGGTCAGCAACATCTACTGCAAGTACAAAATCTCCTTGAAGATTATTAATTACATTCCCATACTGATTAAACCACGTTAAATCAACCACATCGTAATTACCAGAAACTCTCATAGAAATAAAGTCGACTACCTTTTCTGTAATCGACTTCATAGCACAATCATCTCTGACAGTTGTAAAAAATTTACTTGATTTCTGTTGCGGACATGGCATAGCTTTTTGCACTAATATTACTGTTAGAGGATACCAATGGAGTTGGTCCCTGTTCATATGTTGTAATCTGTTGCATAATGTTTGGAGCTATGTTGGCATCAAATCTTGCTTGTACGTTAAAATCTTCTTCAGCATAATCAGATGAAGCAAAAGAAACAGTAAGTATATTTCCATAGTCAGCTTCAGGCTTTCTTTGCACGAAAGCAGTAGCACCTATAAAACCATTAGCTAACTTATTTTGCATTACTGATAAAACTGCAAAATTTGTGTTTGAAAAAACGTTAGACATTTAATCTCCATTCTAAATAAGATGAACCCCAATTGAGGTATTTTTCTATCAAATCAATATCATCTTGATTTTTAATTATAATATCTTCTTGAGCAAAATGCAACTGACAATTATTAGATAATGCGGTTTCATAAATTTTTTGTCTGTCCTCTGCGTCGTTTGGAAGACAATATATACTAAGCATAACAACATTCTGAACAGTTCCTAGTAAATATTGTAAATTTGGCTGGTGATCCAAATATTCATTCTCTTGATGATAGTCATTTATAATTATATCATGCTTTTTTAAGTATTTATCCATAAAACTTCTTTGAAGAATCATAGGTAAATGTTTAGAATATTGAGAGTTCCAACCAACATATGATACAAAAGACTCTGAATTATCTATTTTATCTTTTGCTCTATCTAACTTCCAATCATAAGGGATTCTAAAATATTGCCCAGGATACTTGCGACCGTAATTTTCACCCTTAATCATAATTCTTAAATCCATACTTACACGAGTAATTCCAGTATCATTGTTTACATTGCCGTGAATAAGTTGTTGATTAAATAGCCACGATTGCCCAGGATCTAGCTGAATGTGGTGAGAAATATCTTCACAGTGATCGTTTAAATACTGTTGAGACCATTTTTCGTTAATACAACGCTTTGTTATCTCAACACTTTCATCATACTCAAGCATATGCATTGAATTGTTACCCCAACATTTAGTAAAAGGTGTCCAAATAGTGCGTAAACCCGTTCCATTACCGACAAATATTCCTTGATGATAATTAAGTATTCTACCTGCTTTAACTTGGTCGGGTATAACTACTCGAAGAGTGCCAAAACGTTGTATTAAAAACTCTTTACCATCTACTAAGGGTTTTATGTTCTCAGTTAGAAAATCATCTAGCATTTCCATAAACTCTGGAGTCTCACAGCCGTCAGATACATATCTTTGAAGCGCTCCTAACTCTTTTACAGGCACATGAAGATGAATTGTTTCAAGAGAGTCAACATCAGGATATTTATTTTTTATCCTTTCAAGTGCCCATTTTGGAAAATTATATTTTTCCAAATCATAATTTAATACATCATTATTAAAATTTTTAACCATAGTGCTTATCCATATGCGAATGTAAGTTTTGGGATAAATTAAAATCCCAAGTAGTATTTAGAAAGTGATTGTAATTATACTCAACAATCTCATTCAAGGGTTTTAATTTTTTATGTAAAGATTCAACGTCTAATGAGCAAAGTTTTTTAACTTCGTTGAATAACATTAAAAATCGTTTGTAAAATATTTCTTCTTTATCATAATTCTCATCTATAATATCAGAAAATGTTTGGAATCCCAAACTTTTTAACCAATTAAGTGAATATGGATTTCCTAAAAGCAGAAAAACGTTTTTCGATAGAATTGACTTGAATGTTTTTTCTGTTACGCACAACTTATTATGTGCTACACAAGTCTCTGAGACTATTTCAAAACAAGTTTTAGAGCTATAAAATTTGTGTAAATCGTAAGAATGTGTTGCAGAGGATTTATTAAGAGGGTCATCTAAAGTTAATTTTTTAAAACCATATTTTAAAAAAGATTTATAGTCAAAATTATCAATCGTTTCAAAAATAGACTGTACTAACTTAAATAATTCAACATTTGTCAGTTTATTCTGTTCAGTAAATCTATTGTGAGAAATAAAGTTATCACTTAATAAATTAGTATGAAAAAAAGTATTCACTAACATTCTTGGTATTGAGTCTCTGAAAGACATAAATAAAAAATGTTTAGAGGGAATAATGTCAATTTTCTCAAAAACATCAGAGTCCTCATAGCATCTTTTAGTATATTGAAATAAATTATTATAATGTATATGTTTATATGGTCGTTTAACTTTATCTGATTTTACAAAATTAACTAAATTATCACCTGCCTGATCAAAAAATAAATTATCAGGAGAAGGACTAAGAATTATTAATTTACTCCACGGTACATTATATTTTTTAAAAAAACTAAAAACACTATTTTTATAGGAAGACTCGAAGTCTTTAATATTAATTGGGTCTTGAGAATAATCAATTATTAGATATGCGTCATTTGTTATAATGTCCTTAGCAAACTGCTTAAAGAGATTTAATTTTTTAAGTCGATTAAAAAAATCATCTTCACATGAGTCACTCCACCAATAAGAAATATTAGGGAGATCTAAACCATAATCGAGAAAAACCGAGTGTCTATAAGGTAATTCATCTATTATGATTGGTTTTGCCATAACTTAATCGTCTTATCTATACCCTCATCTAACTTGACTTTTGGCTTCCAGCCAAGAAGTTTTTTAGCCTTATCATTTTTTGACGATAAGTAATAAATTTCTCCAGGTCTATGAGGCCTAGTGTCCCAATTTATCTTACCAGTCCATTTTAGTTTTTTAGCAATTTTATCAGCCAAGTCTCTAATTCTAATGGGATTATTAGGTCCACAACAGAATACTTTTCCTTTTGCAGCTTTTTGATAGTTATCAATCATACATTCATATAAATCAAGTAGGTCTTCAATGAAGATAAAATTCCTGTACGGTTTTGCATATCCAAGATTTATCTCATCTGACTTAAGCATTTGAGAAATTATAGATTCCATAACAAAGAAAGTGTTATCCCAACGACCATAACAATTAGTTTGCCTTATAGCTGACCAAGGTAAATTATAAGATCGGGCAGCATATTCTAAATACTTTTCTACAGCTACCTTTGCAACTGCATAAGGAGCATTTGCATTTTGTGGAGTATCTTCATCAAAAGCATAATCTTGAGCCCAATGTAAACACTCACCATTTTCAACTAAGTCTGACACCTCTTGCCAACCATAGGTTTCCATTGTAGATGCAAATAAAAACAATTTTAGATTTTCTAAGCCTCTACAGGCTTCTATCAAATTTACTGAGCCAACATAATTAATAATTGAAAAGTCAACGTGTTCATAAAAAGAAGATTCAACTTCTGTTCTTGCGGCTAGATGAAGAACAATATCGGGATTAGACATGGAAATTTCCTCTCTGACCCTTTCATATTCTTCAAGATTACTAACCATGTGGTCTATCTCATGTTTTTTAGATAATCTTTCAGTTAAATACTTTCCGATGAAACCAGAACTTCCAGTCATAAAAATTTTCATTAGGCCCTCAATAAGTTGGTTTTATTGTTGAATATTCCGTATTTACATACGAATAAGTGTTAGATAAGCTGACATAACTTTTTTCCTTATAATATTCTTTTATGAGATTATTATTTTCTGCTGTGTATTTTACTTTATCAAATCTTGTACCTTGTGTAAAGCCTTTTCCTGAGTAAGCTCCCCTTGAAACTATATTGCGTGTATGAAAATTAGAAAAACAATATTCATCATCAATATAAATTTTTTCACAACGAACTTTTTCGTTCTGATGAGTAAAAGAAAAAGACTCAGTAGATATTTTTTGCTTATTCAGAAAAGCATTATCGTAAGTTTTACAAGTATGTATAAAATGTGGAAATTTTACTAACTCATCAAAATTATCTACAAGACGCTCCGAATATCCCCTGTTTACATCTCTATTTACTTTTAATAATTCTTTGTTAACCATAAACAAAAAATTAACACCTAAATATATATCATTACAATAAGTTTTAGATACGCTCATTAAGTGTACATTTCCATAAATAAAAAGTATTTGTGATTTCAGGGAGCAATCTTTTACGTAGTCTAATTTAATTTGTTTGACTTTGTCAGTAGCCGTAAAAACATCATATAGAGAAGTCATAAGTAATTGTAGAATACCCTGTTGAAGTTAAAGTGATTGTATTTGCAAGATTAGGAGCTGATTTATTTTTGTAATATTTTATTATAGAATTATTATCATCATCGCATTGAAAATTTCCCCTTTTAAAAGCACTAAAAATAGGAAATTTAGAATAAGCTCCACGCTGAACAACATCATTAGTGTGAAAATTAGTAAACACGTAGTCTCCATTGACATAAACTTTGTCACACTTTACTTCGTGATTATCAAGCGTAAAATTAAATGACTCTATTGAGGTATCTTTATTATAATTAATACTTTCGTTTATATCAGTAACAATTCTTATAAAGCATTTAGTTTGAATTATGGTATCTAAATTTTCAACAATTTCTTCATCAAAACCCATATCAATGGGCTTAAAGTGTCTTAAAAAATCTGTACCAACTAAAAACAAAAACCATACTCCTTGATATTTACCGTCACAGTAAGATTTTGATACATTCAAAAGTTTTACGTGACCTTGCTCAAATAGAATTTGGTCTTTTATTTTTTTGCTTTTATCATATTCAAGTTTAATGTTGTGAGTCTTATCAGTAGCACACCATAAGTTATAGAATATGTGTTTTTGCATTGTGTTTATTTTTTCTTTTTCTTCAGTATCGCTGCTTGAAGTGCTTTTGGAAGTTTTTTCTGAGCAGCAGTGAGACCATTCATACCATTACCATTCTTCTTAGTACCATTTTTTGTTTTACCGTTACCGTTTTTCTTTTTAGCCATAAATGCAGGCATCATTTTACCTGTTTTTGGATCTTTTTTCATAGGCATTTTAGCCATAACACTCTCCTTATGATTTACCTCGTCTACCAAGGTCTTTCTTTTTACCTTTATGAGGACCTGACTTTCGCGCAATCAAGCCCCTTGCAACTAGTCTAGCTCTATTAGTAGAACCAATAGATTTACCAGCTCTATGCTTTCTAAGTAACTCTGAAATATTTATTTTAGGTTTTTTAGTCATTTGGTTTCTTCATTGTTAACTTGCACTTCTCTCTAGTATTAAGTTGTGCACTAAATTTTTCTTTAACAGGTAGGTAATCTTTACAGTTACGCATCATCATAGTAATGCAGCGATAACCGTCACCTACAAACATTAATTGCTTGCCCTTATACAACTTACCTTTATTTGCATCACGTAAGTCAATAACCAAATCCTCATGTTTGAACACTGTCATCTTTACAGTCACAACGATAACACACGTCATTAGCGCAGCTAGGACACTCTGGTGCGTAACAATGACATCTGCAACCACACTTTTTGCAATATCTTACTGGACTCCCTGACATTAGTTATTACCTTTCTTAATTGAGTTTAAACTATCAACTACGTCATCAATACTAGGTTCTTTCTGCCAAGGGTTGTATACACATTTATATTGTTTTGGACAATTATTTTCATACATCAAAGTATAGGTTTTATTTCCTCCGATATAAATGCACGCTTGTCTCCCAGTGACTCTTGATTTGATTCTTTTTTGTAATCTACAAGTAGTGTATGTTTTCTTTTTATCGTTTAAACCCCTATGTTCTTTTTGTTGCCTAGTATATTGTTTTTTTGTGCCATATTTAGGGTCTTTAGGTATATAAATTTTACCTTCAGCGTGCGCTATAATAGTTACTGCAAATATTAAAA
>CEQL01339992.1_pt1 | contig 10546 bp, 11 predicted proteins | sample 356281 | NCBI WGS metagenome assembly CEQL01 (sample SAMEA2621203, study PRJEB7988) | marine metagenome | biome: marine biome (ENVO:00000447); feature: surface water layer (ENVO:00002042); material: "saline water (ENVO:00002010), including plankton (ENVO:xxxxxxxx)" | depth 5 m
CTTAATTGAGGAATTCCATCATATTCGCAATTATTACATCCTTGTACCAGTAAGTAAGCAAAATTAATCATATATATATAGTAATAATTAATATAATATTATTACTCAGATTGTATTGTAGTAGGGAATTTATTTGAGGCCCATACAATAGTGGGTTTAATTATATGTAATTTATAATTATATTCTTTATATAGTTCATTTATTGCATAATCTCTTCCTAAATTTCCTTTATATTTATTCATTAATAAATTATATATTAATTTAGCACCATTTTTTGATATCAAACAGCAAGGATCCCCTATAACATTATTTAAATCTCTTTCATATATCAAATTATTTATTTTTTTATCATTTGGATAATGATAATTTCTTTTATACCCTGCACATAAATAAATAATATTAAAATTATCTGGTAGATTATTAGTAATTAGTTCATTGAGTTTTTCAGAAAAATTTTCTTCAAAATTCAAATCATCATCAGAAAATATAGCAATCTCTAAATTACTATTAATAAATTTTTTTAAAAAGTATAAATAAGAAACTAGACATCCAAATTCTCCTTTTTTAAGTGGATTAAGCATTAAATGATTTTTAATGTCTTTTTTTTGTTTATTTTTTTCTATATTATTTTTAAATTCAATTCCTAAATTTTGTAATTCAATAGAATTATTTTCTGGATAATGACCATCATAACCACTAAATATTTCAATATCTAATGATTTTGGATAATTATTTATTACATATTGTTTTTTATCTTCATATCTTTTCAAATTACAAACAAATATTTTAATCATATATATATAGTAAATATTAATATAATATTTACTATATATTATGATACGTATTAAAATGATATGCAATTGGACAAATTCTAAATCTTTATGTGATGAATGGAAAATTATGTGTGAAAAAAATTATCAATGGAAAAACATCGAAATAACATGGGAAGATAGTAATATTGATTATTATGTTATAATTAATTTTCCCCAAAAAGATGATTTTTATATTCCCGAAAAGACAATTATTTTCCAAATGGAACCGTTGTGTGCGGTTAGAAATTGGGGTGAATGGGCTAACCCTGATCCTAATAAGTTTTTATATGTAGGAACACATAAACAACATTTGAATAATGTACAAGTACAATTTAAAAAAATACCACAAAATATTCATTTAAAAAAATATAATAAAGCAATGGTCATATTGAGCCAAAAAGCATTTGACCCAGGACATATTTACAGAATTAATTTATTAAAAAATGAAAAAAATAAATTAATAGATATTTATGGAAGAGAAAACTATCATAGTTTAAATAATTATATAGGGACCTTACCAGATGATAACAAAGAAGATATGCTTGTAAAATATAAATATTATTTTCAAGCTGAAAATAATTCAGAATATAACTACGCCACTGAGAAAATATGGGAACCAATTCTATGTGAATGTTTATGTTTTTATTGGGGGTGTCCTAATCTTGAAGAATATATTAACCCAAAATCATTTGTAAGATTAAATTTAGAAGACGTAAATTGTTCATTAAAAATAATAGAAACAGCTATAAAAGAAGATTGGTGGTCACAAAGAATTGATATTATACGAGAAACTAAAAAAAAAATATTAAATGAATTGGCATTTTTTCCTACTATTGAAAAAATAATTAATAGAGTTATTAATAATAATTTATAATATATAATTACAAAATGGAAATAGATTTAGAAGTAAATCATGTTGGAATTCACGGTTTTTTTTCGTACTGTACCGTTGCACTTAATCAAATTTGTATTTATATAACTCAAAATAAAAAATTACCAATAGTTTCAAAAAAAAAACTTTTTACAACATTTAAAAATAATCATAATGATGATATAAGTGAAATTTTTTTCGTGAAAGATTTAAATAATGTAAAAAATATTGATAGTGATTTATCATTTTTTACAAAAGATATACAATTTACAGATTATAATAAAATAAATTTTACTTTAATTCAACCAATAATTACAAAATATTTTTATTTAAGTGATGAAATATTAAAAATAGTTAATAATATAGAAAAAAAATATGAAATAGATTATGAAAATACATGTTGTATATTTTTAAGAGGAACTGATAAAACAACAGAAGTATCTGTTCCAAATTATGAACAAGTTTATAATAGTTTGAGTGATGAAGATAAACAATTAAAAATATTACTACAATCTGATGAAAATGAGTTTTTTAGTTATTTTAAAAATATATTACCAAATAGTTTTTATTTTAAAGATGAGATTTTTACAATTTCAAATAGTTTTCGTGGTAAATCTGGTGGAAGTATTAATCATCAAATAAGTAATATTAAAAAAAAACTACATTATGTTAAGAATTTTTTGGCTATTGTGTTAATAATGTCAAAATGTAAAAAAGTTTATGGTAACAAAGGAAATATTTCTTTGTGGATATCATTTTTTAGAGGTTGTTCAATTAATTTGTATAATTAATTAGTTCAAAATAATATATTTAATTATTAATAATATTTATTAATGATAATTAAAATATTAGATTATAATACAAATATTGGTCATTTTTTATATCAATCACTAAATCAATTATTAGAATTATTACGAAATAATACTGAATGTATTTTATTAATTCCAGATAATTTACATACAAGAAATGACTTAAGATGGCACAGTGGAATAATTAAATGTTTAGAATATGAAGTAGATTCATTTTCGACTAAGAAAATGAATAACTCTAATAAAAACTTAGATTGTTTAATTATTAATCCAGAACATCCTAGTAAAATTAATATTGATAATTTATTTTATGTAAGAAATATTGTTTTTAAACATTTTAAAATAAATAATAAATTAGAAAATACTTATAAAGTATTTTATACAAGAATTCATGATACAAGAAGAAGACATATTTATAATTATGAATCTATTGAAAATAATGTAGATTTAATAATACATTCACTAAATATTTCATTTGAAGAACAAGTTAAACTATTTTCAACATGCTCTCATTTTATATCGGTAGAAAGTGGTGCAGTATTTTCAAATATTATATTTATGAAATCAGATGCTAAAATAATGAACATTTTAACTAGAACAGATTTTTCAGAATTGAATGACAGACAAGAATCTTATGATTCGTGGCAAGTTAGATTTGGAGGTCATCAATTAATCAATGAATTTAATATAAAATCTAAAGCAGAAGAAAGAATCAGATGTTATAATGAAGAAGACCATGATATGCATGACCATATCAAAATCACTAATGATTTGAAAGATGATATTCTAAAATTTATAGAATAGTTATTTTGTTTTCTGGATTAAAATTTACAATACCTGTTCCAGATTCATGTCCTAAATGAGTTATATCTATTTTTTCATTATCTGGAATTTTTTCCCATAAATTTTGGAACATAAAATGTCCTTCTTTTTTTCTATGTTCATATTTATGTCCTGGTTTACTAAGCATTATATCATCAAATATAATAATTCCCTTATAATTGTTTTTTTTTAAAAATAAATAAAACTCATATTCAAGTATTCCAGTATGTGGATCTATATCAACCATAATAATATCACTAGTTAATATGTGTTCTTTTATTTCAGGTTTATTTTGATATGAACTATTTAAAAGATTTTCACTTGAAAATTTAAATTTATTCATTTTCATTATTTCTTGATTTAGAGAATTGGTATAAATATCATAAGAGAATACAGTATTATTATTATTATGTGAAAATGCTAAAGCCGATAATCCATTACATGTTCCAATATCTAAAATCTTTTTATTATCTAAAATATTACCAATTGTTAATAATAAAGGAAAATGTTCTTTTACAGGTTTTAGTCCAACACAACATTCATGATTATAAAATCTATCGTAAATTGAAAAAAATTTGGTATTTTCACAACATTTATTTATTTAATCTGAAGAAAGATTTATATTCATTATATAATTATATAAAATATTTTTTTTAATATTTAATTTTCTTAAAAATAACAAAATTTGTTTGGTATTATGAAAATATATAGTTTACTTATTTATATTTTTTTTGACCATTTATTCGACAACTACCAATTCTATATTGCATATAATAATTATATATATTAATATATAATTATTTTTTATTATGAAAAAAATTACCCCCACCAGAATATATTTTTCTCATATTATGTTTAACTACTAAATCTTTAATGTATTCTGTTTGATTAGGGATTTTATCAGTATAATTTAAAGTATCTTCAAGACCCTGATATTTAGTATCTAATTCTTTATTATTATCTCTATTATGTATTAACAAAGGTAATACAATTTCTTTTAAATAATTAGTATTACAAGCATAAATATGATTTGACCAGAATTGGTCTTGAGATTCAAATTGAAACCATTCATAATTATAATTTAAGATATTCATATTTGGATAAAATTCTCTTGGATTTTCAATCCAAGATAAACTTTCAACCTTATATCTAAAATTACTTTGATCTTGTTTTAACCAAAATTTATCTGGTTTAAAGTATATAAAACCAGGATTTTTAGTATTGGATAATTTAACTTGTGCATAAGGATCAGAATCTAATATTTGACAAACATCATTTAATGTTTTTATAATTTCAAAATCATTTTTCATAAGAATAAAATCATTTTCACAAAATATAAAATATTTTGTTTTGCAATTTTCTACAAGTTCAATAAAAGCATTCAATATTCCAATATTTTTTTGACATCCTATAAAGTTACAATTATATTTTTTTGATAAATTAATATCTATATCAGAAATTTCTTGAAAAAAAATACAACGATTTTCTGGTTTTATTAAATCAAATAAACCATTATTTTTATGACTATTTAATGTTTGTTCAAATATATTATATCTTTTCCAACTTAAATATCCAATTGTTATTTCTTCCATATATATAATTTACTCTAAAATAAATTTTATATCTTTACTTAAATTTATTAATCCTGTTCCAGACCAATGTCCATATTTTGTAATATCATATTTTTCATCTTGAATTTCGTTCCATAATTTTTGCATAGCTTCAAATTCTTTTGGTGAAGGATGTATAATATCATCCAAAAGTATAATACCATCGTATTCAAGTTCTTTTAATTTATCAATTATCATTTTTTCTATAATATAAAAATGATCTATATCAATCATTATTATTTTAATATTTTTTATAAATTCTTTATTTAAATCATCTAAGACGTTTTTAATTCTAAATTCTATATTCGATTTAGTATATATTTTATGATTTAGATTTTTTATACCATCCCTTATATCATATGATATAACTTTATTATTTTCATTGTGTGAAAGTGATATAGCGCTTCTTCCATTTAATGTACCAATATCTAAAATTGTAATGTTATTAAATAATGTAGATAAATAAGAATATAGTCTATATTCTTGTTGCCCTGATTTTAAATCATAATAATTTTTATCTACTAAAAAATCTTGGTTTTTTAATTCAAATTTATCCAATAATTCATTACTTAATATAATATTCATTAATTATGTATAATTAATATAGTTTATTTTTATATAGTTTATTTTTATATAGTTTATTATATTATATATTCATTATTTACTCTAAAATAATTTTTTTAGTGTAGCACCAGTGTGTGAGTAAATGTTCATTATTGTAATAACTTTTCATACCATCTTTAAAATTAACATCTTTTATTTCTTGTAGTAAAAAAGTATTTTGATTTTTATTTAATTTTTGATAAATAATATAAAGTTGATCACAAAACAAATGGTAGTTTTTTTTTAAATCTATATTATTTGTATAATAAGTTTGTTTTAATGCTTTATAAATAATAGGATTAAATTTTGAGCAAGCTATAAATCCATTAAATAATATGTTTTGATTCGTATGATATGATTTTACACTAACAAATGTATTATTTTTAAAATCTATTTTTTTTTCTATCATCAAATCATCATCTATAAAAATTCCACCGTTTAAATATAACCAATAATATCTAAAAATATCTGCTTTGTGTTGTCCTTTTTCTAATGATTTAATATGATTTATTAAATTAGGGAATTCTTCTAATTGATAATTTTGTATGTATTTATACATATTTTCATCATTAAACCAATAATATGTATAATTATATAAATTATATTTAATTTTATTTACAATAACATTATCAACTGGGTTTTTTTTTGTTACTTGTAATATATTTTTAGATATAGTTTGAATATATGTATCAATTTTTTGAAATATATAAAATGGACATCCTATATTGCCTTTTATTCTATCAATTAAATTAAATGTTGTATAATTATTAAAAATATATTCAATAAATTCACGTTTTTTAACATGATCGGCTTCATTATAATTAATATTTGGCGCATAAATAATAACATATTTTTTAGAAAATCTAAAAAGATTTTCCATATACTCTTTAAATACGTCTTCTTCAATTAAATGATAAATTACATCACAACTTAATACCAAATCAGCTTTTAATTCATTATCTATATTATTAGTATGAATAAATTTTTTAGTTTTGTCATGTTTAAATTCTTCTTTACATTTACATATAATAAATTCACTTACATCAAATCCAGTATATATCAAATTTTCTGTATTAATTAATTTTAATTGATTACCATCGCCAACTCCATAATCTATGATGGATTTTATTTGATTATTTAATACAAAATTATTTATTACATGTGCTTTAAATTTAGCTAAATGGTTATAGCTTCCTGCACCAGAATTACCTCCATTTATATATCTCTCATTCCAATATTTTTTAGAATCAAATATCATTATATATAGATTATTAATATTATTTAAATTCTTTTAATTTTTCAAGAGTTTTTTTAAAAACTATTGTATTAAGATTATTTTTACTATTAAATGTAGAATGCAACCCATACGTGCATAAATCTTTTATTGCCCAATTTTTATCACATAAATAGCAATTTACATTATTTAATATTCTTATTAAATAAAACCAAATATCATCTTGTTTACTACAAATATCTAAATATATTTTATCATTAAATATTAAATCCTTAGTTTTGTGGAAAAAATAAGGATTATATAAAATTCCTCCTTTACCTGTAGGAAAATTATATAATGATAAATTTTGTATTTTATCTCTTTTTTCATAATTAAAATTTTCAATAATATCAAATGATGGCGTAAATCCTCTATAGTTAATAACACACTTATGAATATAATAATCATTAACTAAATTTTTGATTAAATTATTATCATAAATAGTATCATCATCAATTGTTATAATTATACAATTTTCATCCCATTTATCATACAATAGAGGTAATAATTTACGATATGATCCTGTATTTTTTACCCAATTTATGTTAATGATTGAATTTTCACTTATTAATTTTAATAAATTTGAATTTGTTATCTTTTTATCTTTAAACCCTGTATCCAATATATATGGTTCTTCAGATAAAAATACAAATATTTTATTTGGTAGTCTAGATTGATTTATTATAGATTTTAGTGTTTCAAATAAAGGTAATTGGTTTTTAAAAATACTAGTTAAAGAAATATATATTGGAAGTGATAATTCAGACTCAATATACATATATTAATCAATAATATAACTTTTAAATTATTATTTAACTACTAATAAATTTATATAATTCTCTATTAAAATAATCAAATGAAAATTTGGTTTTATCAAGATTGCGTAAATATTCATGTCCTTCTTTTAATTTTTGAATTAATAATTCTTCATTATTAATAATATTTTCAATTTCAGTATTATTATTAAAAAATAATGGATATTCTTTACCCAGATATTCTTCGGTTGCTGATAATCTTGTTACAAATGCAGGAATATTCATTTCTATAATTTCTAATACAGAATTATTGGCTGATGCACCAAATAATGGTATAATAACAATATTGTTTTGTAATATATTATCAAAATCATTATGATTTTCTAATCTTTTTATTTCTACACTATTGAAATTAATTTGTATATTTAAATTTCTACATTCATTCATTAAATATTGTGGAGCAGCATTCTCTCTTCCTGGTAACCATATTTTATTATATTTAGTATTTAATGTATAAATACAACTACATATTCTATCTTGTAAACCAAGTTGAATAATATTCCAATTATTTTTATTATATAGAAAGTTATCAAAATTAAATTTTCTCTCAATACTTTCAATTGGATGTATTAAATTTATTATATTTATATTTTTATAATTCGAATTTTTAATTAAATGATTATAACTATTTTTAGATAAAACTATAATTCCTTTACAACTGGATAAATTATTTAATACATTTTTATTATTGGATATATAATCTAAATCATGTTTTATAAATTTAGGTAAATTTGGACTATAATGAAACATACCTATCCATTTTTCATTAATTGGAACGGTTGCATTTGATCCCCAATTTGAAAAACGGCTTTCTATACAATCTATAAATTTAATTGAATTATGATTCTTATCTTTTACAATAATTTTATTATTAATTAAATTTTGTATTACATGTTTCCATCCTCCTCTATGTTTAACTATTTGAAAATAATTATTATCTAATAATAAATTTGTGTAAAATGTTTTTCCATTTCTAGCCAACCAAAAGTTGTGACCACCAACACTTTCTTTACAGTTTTGAGTTTCTTGAGAAAATCTATTAGCAACATCTCTTCTTGCTACTTTGCCGATATTGAAATCAATCATTGATTTTGAAAAAAATACATCTTCTGGTATATAATCATTATTTGAATTTCTCATATAATTTATTGTTGAATTGCCAAATTTAATATCTTTATGTGGATCAACGCGTTTTATACATTCTATCATTTTATATTTATCTCTTAATGAAAATCCACCGTTTCCAACACCATATAAATTATCATCTTGATTAATTGGCCAAGATGCGCCAACATAATCATACTCTAAAAAATCTTGTATTGTATCAGTATTAAATAAATAAGTATCTTCTTGATATAATAATAATTTTTTTCCACTAAAATTATTCCAGAAATCTTGTGTCATTAATAATCTGCTATATTGTCCGGTTGTTAAATTATCAATATTTAGTTTTATTATATTAATATCTAAATTATTGGTTATTTGTTTTATAAAATCATAATTAAGATTTCCACATATAACTGTGTGTTTCCAATTAGGTAATTTAATTAATGTGTTTTTTATTAAAAACTCAATATGTGGTAATTTTCTGAATTCAATTAAAAAAGTTTCATAAAAACTATTATTTTCTATATTTTTATTATATTCTATTTTTATATTTCTAATAGTTGGTATTGCATGAATACATTTAATTCTATGAAAATCTTTATTAATCATATTTAATAATAAATATTATAGTTAATACTATTTAAACTTTTATTAACTATAATATTTATTGTTGTTTTTTATGAATTATTTATTTTGTTAAATACATTTAAAAGTGTATTTTTGATATTTTCATTAATTTCTTTTGGATCAAAATTAATAGTTTTGTTATTATCATATATTGATAATATAACTTTAATTATTTTTATAACTTCTGTAGCGTCATTTGTAATTTCGTGAATAAATTTTATTCTATTTTTATATATATTAATATATTCTTTTTCAATATCATTAGCTGGTTTTTCACTAACTATAAATGTATTTGTACACATTAACGCTTCATGTAATCTGCAAGTTTCTAAAATTTTACTATCACTATATCTTATATTTAAAAATATTTTAGATCTTGAAATAAGAGTCTTTAAGTTGTCACCAAAACAATTATTTGGAACTACCAAATTTATATTATTCTTTTTTATAATAGATAAAATTTGTTGTCTTCTATTACTATTTAATGAACCAACAAATAATACATCAATGTCTTTATTAGTATTATTATTATTAAATGTTGGTATTGCTGGAATTAAATAAGAAAAATTTTTTAATTTTAAATTAAAAGGATGTTTTGTATAGTATTCCAAATTAATTTTTGAATAATCAAAAATATGATTAGATTTTTGCATTAAATCAATTACAAAATTATTTTTAATGTGTGGCGAATTTGATTTATCGAATTGTTCAAGTTGATAAAAAAAATATTTATTTATCGGTAATATACCAGAATCAGATGAATAAACCCATTGAGGACAAAACAAAAACATAAATAAATTTACATTTTTTCTACATCTATCAATGTCTTCACTTGTAATTTTTCTACAAAATAAATTACAATTTATTTTCAAATTAAATAAAAGTTCTTTTAAAGCGTTTGCTATATTAATTACATAAGGAGTACAATAAATATCTAAATATTTTATAATCATAATTATATTTTAAAATATAATTATGTATTTATATAAATTATATTAATTTATTTATTCCTTCCTTAAAACCTATCTTTATTTCCCATCCTAACTCTTTTAATTTATTATTAGATATATAATATCTTTTATCATTAAATGGTCTATCTTTTATATATTCTATCCAATCTTCTAGTAATGCTTTTTCGCCTTTTATTTTTTTAATTAGTATTTTGGCTACATCTAAAATACTATATTCCATTCCTTC
>CEQL01339991.1_pt1 | contig 10510 bp, 9 predicted proteins | sample 356281 | NCBI WGS metagenome assembly CEQL01 (sample SAMEA2621203, study PRJEB7988) | marine metagenome | biome: marine biome (ENVO:00000447); feature: surface water layer (ENVO:00002042); material: "saline water (ENVO:00002010), including plankton (ENVO:xxxxxxxx)" | depth 5 m
TTATCAGTCAGAAAAGAGAATTATTTTAGTAAAAAACTCACAGATTTTTTACAATATTCCGACGCTAAAAATAATTTAGATGAAATAAGAATAAAAATAAAAATCAACAGAAGGCTTATGGATAATATTCTCAAAATATTAATCAAACATAAACTTATAGAGATTTAAAAAAAATGAAAACATTAATTACATCTAACTTTAATTTATTAAATACAAATAAGTCTTGGAATAAATTAAAAAGACTTAAGATTAAATTTAGTGAATATAATCAAATACAATTTGATTTAAATAATAGTAAAAAAATAAATGATAGTGATATTTTCGTTGGGATAGTTTATTTAAATACAATTAATCAAAGTCAAGTACGTCTTTTAAAAAAATTAATAAGCAGCTCATCAAAAAAATTTTATAAAACTAAATTCATATTTAAATTTTTGATTCAACAATTTAATAACAGCGAATTAGATAACAGAAATATAATTAAAAAAAATTATTTGGAGTCATTTTTAATTAAAAAAAACTTTAATAATTTATTTATTTTAAATAAAAAAAACGATTATAGTTTTTCATCTAGAAATAATTTTTTAATCAGATGTCCGTTAAGAGTTGAGGATTTAGATAAAATAGTTGATGAGATTGAAGAAAAAATATCAATATTGAAGCTTAAACCTTTTAAACTAATAATTTTGGATTGTGATAATACATTGTGGGGAGGCATTACTGGAGAAGATGGTTTTCAAAATTTGAAATATGGTGAAGACGGTGAAGGACAAATATTTAAACAAGTACAATCTTTTTTAAAGAAAATTAAATCAAAAGGTTTTATTTTATCAATTGCGTCAAAAAATAATAAAAAAATTGTGTGGGAAACATTTTTAAAAAGAAAAATGATACTTCAAAAAAATGATTTCTTGTTTCCTAAAATAAATTGGGAAGAAAAATATGTTAATATTAAACAAATATTAAAGCAAATGAACATTAAAGAGCACGATGCTTTATTCATTGATGATAGTGAAATTGAAAGACTAAAAGTAAAAAAGAAATTTCCAAACATTCAGCTTTTGGACTCAAGTGAACTTTCTAATTACCATGATAAACTTTTAGGCAATAAAAGATTACAAAAAATCAATTTAACAGCTGATGATAAAAATAAATATAAACAATATAAATTGAAAAATAAATTTCAGGAGAATATTGAAAAATTAGATTACAATCTCGATGATCACAATTTTTTTAAAGAACTGAAACAAAAAATAATATGGCATAAAATTAATAGTTCTAATATTTTAAGAGCAGAACAGCTTTTTAATAAAGTTAATCAATTTAATTTTACGAGCAATCGCTATGACCTCAAGAATATAAGTAAAATTAAAAGAGAAAAAAAAATAGAATTATTTTCTCTAAAAGATAAATTCGGAGATCATGGAATTGTAGGATTAATTGTCTATGAAGCATTTTCAAAAAAATTATTAGTTTCAGATTTTTTAATCAGTTGTCGAGTTTTATCTAGAAAAGTAGAAGAATATATAATTTTACAAATTTTAAAAAGAACACGAAGAAAGCAAATAGATATTCTGTTTAAAAAAAATGATAAAAATAAGGAAATTGTAACTAATTTTCTAAACAAAAATAATTATAAAAAAATATCGGGAGGTATTTTCAATAAAAAAAATTATGATGTCTATAATTTCAAAATTAACCAAAAAAATTTAAAAGTTAATGAATGCTTCGAATAAAAAAAAATTAATTAAAATTTTTATAAATAATTTAAGATTAAAAAAATTTGACGTAAATCTCAAAATTTATTCAATTAAAAATTGGGATTCTTTATCTAATTTTAATATTTTGCTCGACATAGAAAAAGAGTTTAAAATTAGATTTAATACAAAGGAGTTTTCTGAATTAAATAATTTTAAACAAATCTTACAAAATGTTAAAAAAAAAATTACTCATAAATAATATTTCTAAACTTTTTAAAAAACTCGATATAAGGAAAGGCTCAAGAGTCCTCATGCATTCAAATTCAGCTGGTTTATATCAGTTTAATATCAATGTGAAACTTAGTAAAAAAATATTTTTTGATAAAATTATAGATACGATCGGAGCAAATGGTCAACTAATCCTGCCTGTTTATAATTACGACTTCACAAGAAAAAAAGTTTTTTATTTTAAAAAGTATAATAGTCAAGTAGGTGAACTGGGAAATTTTTTTTTAAAAAACTACAAAACATATAGATCTTCTAATCCAGTTTTTAGTCATGCAATAATGAGGGGTAAAATTAAATTAATTTACAACGATGAACAGAGTGATTGTTTGGGCAAAAATTCTTTCTTTAAGAATTTTTACGATTATAATTTTAAGATATTCGGTTTTTGTTCAGCTCCTAGCAATTCTATGACCTTTATTCACCACGTTGAAGCCATGAATAAAGTAAAATATAGATATGATAAAAAATTTACATCGTTTATTGTAAAAAATAAAAAAGAAAAAAAAACAATCATTTATAATGTAGGTAAAAAGAGTATTAATTACGACTTTAATAACGACAAAATTAGGAATTTTTTAAAAAGACTAAATAGTTTCAAGCTTTTTAATTTCGGAAGATTTGAATGTTGGACAGTCGATGCAAAAGAAGTTTATAACAAACTAACTACAATAATTAAAAAAAAACAAAATTACTTAATTACATGATAATAGCTTCCTTCTATCCATCACCTTTTGACTCCTATGAAGCGCACGAGAGTAATTCAACAATTATTGCGAAAGGGAAAATATATTCATATGAAGAAGCTAAACTTACTACTGTTAAACTTGACTCAACGATAAAATTTCCCGAACGATCTTTTTTCCTTGGTTGCAAAGAACTCAAGATTACTCCGTCAATGGTAAACAAGTGGGTATTTCCAAAATCAAAAAAAAAAATTGGTGATACTGATTTAATTAATTTCTTTGCTTATTTTAAGATTAATTTTATAAACATTTCTGCATTCAAAAAATGGAAAAATAGAAACGTAGTATTTATTGAGCACCATTTAATGCATGCTGGTTTAGCTATTTTTGGCTCAAAATTTAAAAAATGTGCATTTGTAACTGCTGATGGTGGCGGTGACAGCGGTGATCATTACAATTTTAAATTTGGTGAATATAATGGAAAAAAACTCTTTATAGCTGCAAATTATAAAGGCTACGAGTCACTGGCTTCTTTTCATGGTTGGGTTGCTGACGCTATGGGAATGAATGGTGGTGAAAATGGAAAAGTTTCTGGGTTAGCTGCATATGGAACAATAAAAGGAGATTTAAAGAAAAAATTCAATAGAATTTTACCAATTAAAAAATTAAATGTTGGTTTTATAAGAAAAAGGTTTTCAAAATCAAAAATTAATTTAAACAAAATAGATCCTCAGGAATATGATAGAGCTAAATTTATAAACAGTTTTCCAAGTGATACTAATATCTTTAGAATTACTAGAAAATATTTACCTCAAGATATTGGTGCAACAGCAGAAAAAATTGTTCAAGACAAATTTATAGAAATATTAAAGAAATTAAAAAGAAAAACAAGATATGATCAAATTGTATTTGCTGGAGGATTATTCAACAACGTCTCCTTAAACAATAAAATAATCGAAAGTAAAATATTTAAAGATGTTTATTTTACCCCCGCACCAGGAGATTGCGGCTTGTCTTTAGGTGGAGCATTATTACTGTGGAACAAAAAAGCAAAAAATAAAAGATTATCTGTTTTAAATCCTTATCTTGGACCTTCTTTTAATGACAAAGAAATAGAAAATTTAATAAAAAAATTTAATCTTAAATATCAAAAGATAACAAATATTAATAAAAAGGCTGCGAGTTTAATTTGTAAAAATAAAATTATTGGATACTTTCAAGGTAGAGGAGAAATAGGTCCAAGGTCACTTGGAGCAAGATCAATACTAGCAAATCCTGCTAATAAACTTTCAAAAGCAATCATTAATCAACATTTAAAGAAAAGAGATTGGTATATGCCTTACGCACCATCAATAAATATTGAACATGTTAAGGATTTCACCACAGCGAAATATAGATGTAGATACATGCAAGTCGCTTATAAAATAGAAAAAGGATTTAAAAAAATTAAATCTGCAATACATATTGATAACTCATCAAGAATTCATTGTGTAGATAAAAAATATAACCCAAAGTTCTGGGGCTTGATTAATGAGATAAAAAAAATTAATGGTACAGCTGCAGTTTTAAATACTAGTTTTAATAGACATGGAATATCAACTATATCCTCACCAAGACAAGCAATTGAACATTTGCTTGCAGGTTGCATGGATTATCTAATTATTTCTAATTATTTAGTCTCTTTAAATGAAAATAGAAAATTAAAAAAAAATAAATATAAGATACATACAGAAAATAAAGAATTATATGATCTTTGCTTGAGAAGATTTATAAAAGTGAAAAAGTATTTAAAAAGTTCAGAAGCAAAAATTTATAAAGAATATTTAAAAAAATTAAAAAAATAATTGCTAATAAAAAAACTTATTAAGATTATTAAAAGCAATATTTTTTTTCTTCTTCTCGTTTATGCCTATAGCAAGTTTTAAAAATCTTTTTTTAACCTCTTCAAGACTATATTCAGGAAAATCAGATCCTATACATATTCTCTGATCAAGTTTTTTGAACAAATATTTGATATCTAAATCTACAGAGCTACCTTTATATCTCATAATCGTCATTGATAAATCTAACAAGAAATTTTTAGGTCTCAACTTTACGAATTCACTAAAATCAAGCAGTCTCTGACAACCACCATGAAGTAAAATTGTTTTTAATTTTTTTCTTTTCTTAAATAAGTTTACTAAAGAAATTAAAAAATCTTTTGCGGCATACTCATTATATCCTGATCCTACATAACAGCAGAGCATTACTACCAGATTTTTTTTCTCTGCAGCTTCTAAAACACAATCTAATTTTGGATGCTCTAACGTAAAATTTGAAATTCTAGGATGTAATTTAATACCTTTAAAACCCAATGATTTTATTAAATTGATCTCCTTAATTATTCTCTTTGAGCTCTGCTTTGGATTAAATCCAGCTATAGGTATTAAACCTTTAAACTTATTACATTCTTTAATAAATTTTTTATGGTTATATTTCTCATAGCTATGCAATCCAATAGCGCAGGCCTTGGAAAAATTTGTTTTTTTCATTTGTTTATCTAGTTTTTTAAAAGACGAGACTTGACCTCGAATTCTTTTATTAAAACCCCATTTCCCAGTTATAGTTGGATGTGCAGCGCTATCAAATAATTTCATAATTAAAAAATAATGTCTTTTAAGCTTAGCCTGTCGCCAAAATTTTTACTCTTTTTAAATTTTTTTCCCATAATTTTATAAAAATATTTTGGATGTAGACTGTATCCAGGTCGAACAACTCTTACATTGCTTTTATCTATTATGTCATTTTTTTTAACTTTTCTTGAGATATATATTGATCTTTTTGCAATAGAATTTCGTTTAGCATTTTTAGACAACAAGTATAAATTATTTTGATCTAACTTTTCTATTTGTCGTACTTCTTGTACCATATTTTTAAATTCACTAAATTTTGATGAAAAGAAAGAGTCTGGTGTTTTTAAGTTATCTTCTAGATTAAAATGTCTTTCAATTAAACAACCTCCCATTAAAACGGAAATAATTGCAGTAGTAGTGCTCTTGGTATGGTCAGAATAGCCAACTAATGAGTTGTATTTTTTAGATAAAAAATTCAAACTGTTAAGATTACAATTTTCAATTTTTGCTGGATAAGCTGTTTCGCATTTAAGAATAATTATTTTGTTATTTTTAAATTTCTTTATTGTTTTTACTGCTAGAGATAAATCTTGTAATGATGCTACACCAGTTGATAAAATTATAGGTTTTTTTGTTTTAGCTACTTTTTCAATAAGTGGTATATGGGTAATTTCTGGAGAGGCTATTTTGTAGGCAACACATCCTAGTTTTTCTAATAAATCAACGCTGTCTAAATCAAATGGTGAAGAAAATATTTCTATTTTAATTTTTTTTGCATATTTGAATAGTTCTTTGTGCCATGAAATTGGGGCAGATGTTCTTTTATATAACTGATAGTGAGTTTTATACTTTTTCCAGGGAGAATTCTTGGGCAAGTTTTTAATTACAAAATCTTTTTTATTACAATTTAATGTTAAAGAGTCAGGTGTGTAAGTTTGTAATTTGATTGCATCAGCTCCAGATTTTTTAGCACTTAAAATTAAATTTTTTGCTCTCGATAAAGAATTATTATGATTAGCTGACATTTCTGCAACAATAAAGGTTTTGCCCAAAGATATTGTTTTTTTTCCAATTTGAATCGATTTAATTTTTTTCATTTTTTTTTAAAATTTTATAATCTTTTGAATTATCTATTTCAAACCAATTTCCAGAATATTTTGATACATTTATTTTATTGTTTTCATTTTTTATGAAAAATGAAAAAAAACTTGTTATATCCATTTTCTTTAATTCTTTATAAGACAATTTATTAATTGTTTTTGCTATTCCCTGCCATCCTTTTGGAGTAATTTTTATAAGACCTAAGTATTGTCCTTGTATTTCACTTTTTTTAATAGTTTTTTTTCCAATTTCTGTAAGCTCTTTCTTTTTATTAAATTTAAAAGTTTCAAGATCGCTTAATGGATTTTTAAACCTTTTTTTCCAAATATTTTCCCAATTTACATGATACAAAATATTAATTTCTCCTTTAGACTCTTTTAGAATTTTTAATGCTTTATAATCATAAAAAATATCGGAATATGAAATTAAGCATGTATATTTTTTTAACCAAGATTGAGAGCACAAAAGACTTTTTAAAATATTTGAATTTTTCCAATTTGAGTTATTAAATTTTTTTAGCCCAGATGTTGGGAGCTTATTTTTCTTGTATCCCACTACGACACCAATTTTTTTGATATTATTTCTTTTAAAATTTTTTACGTTTGCAGAAAAAAGAGTTTCTCCATTATTCAGTTCTAAAAGACACTTTGGTTTATTCGAAGTGAGTTTTCCTAATCTTCTACCCCTTCCAGCAGCTAATATAATTCCTCTCATTTTATATCTTAAAAATTTTTCTTGCTCTTTTGATTAAAACTGAATTAAATTTTTTCTCTCTCTCCGGATGCCACATCCAACCCTCCCAATTATAATTTTTATGTCTTACTGCCTCTATATAATTTTCTGTTGATCTAGCAGTGACATTAAAATTTTTAGGGCAATTTTTAACAGCATGGTTGTAGAAGCACAGAACACGAGAAGGATAATTAATATTGCTTCCGAAAGTTTTAATTTTAATTCTTTTTCTTACTCTATTCTTTACTTTAGACAACTTTCCTTTTTCATATTTTATTAAAAATTGCATTCCGTGACAAATGCCAAGAACAGGTTTCTTTCTTTTTAAGGACCACTCAAGAAGTTTTTTTTCAACCTTGTATCTTAAACTTTGTTTCACCACCTCATTTCCACCACTTAAGATAACTCCAGTAACATTAATATTTTTAATAAGTTCAAAATTATTATTATTAGAAATCAAAATCGGGTTTAATCCAATTTTTTTTATCCATAAAATCAATTTCTGATCTATAGAGTCTCTAGTTTCACCCAAACTAATAATTCTATCTTCTCTCATGCTTAAAAAAACATTTTTCATTTAATTAATAAATTTTATATTTTTTGTTAAACAATCCAATTCTAATTTTTTTGAATTTATACATCTATTAAATAGTTTTTCTCCACATCCGATGGCAGCAGGTATCCCCAATTCAGAACATCTAATTGTCATATGTGAATTTGCGCCACCAAATTTTGTTATGAGCCCTCCTATTTTGTTGCTAAAAATCCAATCATATCCTGGATCTGCATTTTCTAATATTATTATTTTACCATTTAAATTTTTAAGTCTTTTTCTGTTATTTAAGTTTATTAGCTTAGAATTAATAATTTTTTTTGTAACGAAATTAGGTTCGTTTACTTGAAATGGTGCAATACTAAGATTTGAGGTGTCAAAAATTAGTTGAGGAAGTTTTATCATAGAGTCTATTAAATGATTTTTTTTATTTTTATCAATTATTTTATTTAAATCTCTTAAACTATTTTTATTTTTAATTATTTCTTTAAGAGAAAGATGGCTTATTAATTTCTGATTTATTCTCTTTTTTTTTGAAAATTTTTTCACCTTTTCTATTATTATACTTACATTTTTTGTAAATATAAATTTTGCAAACTCCCTATTAATTGTTGATGATGATATATATGAAAATAAATTTTCAACATTAAGATCAATTTTTTTTGATAAAAGCATTTTTCTAATCTTATTTTTTTGAAGATTTGATAATTTAAATTTTATTTTTTTTTTTGTTTTTGATTTAATAAAATCCTTAATAAAAAAAATTTTTTTATTAAGTTGATCGTACCTCTCTGAATTTATATCGTACGTTCCAGGCCGTAGATGACCGTATTTATCCATAAAATTTTTAATTAATCTTTTATTTTTAGTTAATTTTTTTTGATCATCTAAATATATTGATGTCATGGTTTGTAAGTTTCCCAAAAAAATTTGAATCTGTGTATTCGTTAAAAAATTAAGTCTTTCTAAAGAATGTAACAATTCTTTAGCTATAAATGCATGTCTAGCTATTATTGAAAAAGGTACTATTCCATAGTTAATACAGTCTTTTAATAATTCTTTAATATTATTTAAATTTCCATTTATTTGATAATATTTTTCAGTCTTTTGTTTTTTTTCAAGTAGTTTGATTTTCTCTAAATTATATTGAAGCGAACCTTTACTTTTTTTATGAATATTTAAATTAAAAATCTTTTTGAATTCCCTTTCAACTTTCAAAATTTCATATTTTTTAAGATGGGGGATTAGTTTTTTTACTTTTTTATTAAAATCAAAAAAATAGCAATTTGGTATAATATTAAATTCAATCTTATCGTGATAATTAGGGTTTTTTTTTAATCGCTCCATGGCTAAATTTGTGATCCTAAACTTTAGTTTCTCTGGCAGTTTTATTGGTAGAAAAGATAGAAAACTTTTATTTAAAGAAATAAACGGTTTTCCACAAAAATTATACATAAGCTTAGAATTCTTAAAATAATTGTAGCCCATAATTTTTCTAGCCTTCAACCAAGCATTGCTAGTTATCAAATTATCATAAAGGCTGTATGCAAGTTTTGAGGGAAATTGACCAATCATTTCTGCTGGATTCCAATCTGGCATTTGTCCAAAACAATAATTTTTAAATTCCTTTTTAAAAAAATTTATTTCTGTTTTTTTTTGTAAGCTTTTTATTTTTTTTTCAATTTTATTGATCTTATCTTCGGAGATTTTTTTTTGCTTAACCAGTGGTCTCACTTGGAGCAAAAATAATCTGCCGCTTATATTTTGAGCAAATTCAATATCAAGATCTATATTTTTATATTTTTTTTCAAGCTCTTTTACGCTTCTTATAAGCTTAATAAATCTCTTAGATCTTAATAAGTTTACGTCCCTTTTTAATATATATAAACTTTTTTGTGAGTGTTCTGATTTTCCGGATGTAACGGTATCTGATAGTCCGCTAACATCGTCATAATTGATTACATAATAAGGAGCATTATTGGTAATATCGGATGTAAATACTACTCCACTCATTTTTACTTTGGAGACCATCTCCTGAATTAAAACCTCATTTTTATTATGAAATTTGTTCCAAGAATAACTTTTAAAAACCTTGTCAATAAATTTTGAGAGAGTCGTTGTACTAATTGTGGTTTTGTTTAAAAAAGATTTATATTTTCCAGCATTTGATGCTTTAAAGTTATCTTCATCTAAAGATGATGATCTAATTGCAATTTTTTTTTTCTTAAATTTGCTTTTTATTAATTTTAATAAATTTGACTTATTTTTTTGCCATTGAAGGTAGTTAAAAACAAATACTTTAGGGACTTCAAAATATTTCAAATCTTTACTCAGAGTATGTAAAGTTTGACCTTTGCTACGAAACATTTTTTCTCATTATTGAATTTTTGGTTAATATTGAGTTAATTACTTTTTTAAAATGATAATTTCCACGATTTTCAAAACCAAATTTTTTTCTTCTTTTTGTTATTTTTTTTGAATAATTAAGTTTCTTTATTTCGTGAAGTCCAATGTGGTTTATTATTTTTTCTTTTTTAAGATATTCTGCAAATTTTTTTTCATATTTTGTTTGAGGAATAATTATACATCTTTTTTTTAAAAATATGGCTTCAATCATAGTCATACCGCCATTAACAATACAATATTCTGACTCGATAAAGTCTTTCAAATATTTAGCTTGATTTGTCTTATTTATCTTTTTTTTGATTGTAGGTAGATGTATTTTGAAATCGTAATTTATTTTTTCTTTTTTTAGCTTGTTTATTATTCCTGGCAGTAAATTCTTCCTGTCCTCACTTCCTATGGAAATAAATATTTGTTTTTTCTTATCATTTTTTTTTT
>CEQL01146475.1_pt1 | contig 10497 bp, 6 predicted proteins | sample 356281 | NCBI WGS metagenome assembly CEQL01 (sample SAMEA2621203, study PRJEB7988) | marine metagenome | biome: marine biome (ENVO:00000447); feature: surface water layer (ENVO:00002042); material: "saline water (ENVO:00002010), including plankton (ENVO:xxxxxxxx)" | depth 5 m
CCCAAACTTTTTTATCTGTTTGTGAAATTGGATTTTTAAAAGTGCTTCCACTAGTTTTTATTTTTGTTGGTTGGGCTGATTCCTTTTTTTGTTTCAATTCCTCCATATAATTTTGAATTTCAAAACTATTTTTTTGTTTTCCTTTAAACGTAGCACTTAAAAATATTAAATCTTTAGGTAATTTTATAGATCTATAATTAAAAATTATTTTATCAGAAGGTATGCTTTTTACATTACCCTTAAAATCAATTAATTGGATAGAGATAAGAATATCTTTAAACTCTTTATTAAAGCACCCAGAATTCATTCTTATACCACCGCCAATAGAGCCTGGTATGCATGACATAAATTCTAATCCTGAAATACTATTATCTTTTGCAAAATCTGAAACCTTTTGTTGCAAGTTTGAAGCTCCAGCTATTATAGTTTCTTTATCTAGTAATGTAATTTTAGAAAAACTTTTACCTAGTTTGATTACAGTACCTTGATAAAGGTCATCATCAAATAAAACATTTGATCCATTTCCTAGTATAAATATTTTACCTCTATTATCATATAACTTTAGATAATCTATTAATCCTTTAAGTGAATTTGGTTTAAAAAATATTTTAACTTTTCCTCCAATATTAAACCAATTAAATTTATTGATACTCTGATCAAAAAAAATATCTCCATCTATTGATAATTTTGATTTTTTTATATCTTCAGTTTTCATTAAAAAATATTTTTTAAATTTCTCATCCAGTTTGATATTGATCCTGCGCCCATGCCTATATAAAATTTTTTGCCATAAGTATTTTGTTTTATAAACCTTCTTAATTGGATCTCATTTTGCACTATTATTAAACTTACTTTAGAATTTTTAATTATTGATTCTGCAAAAGATTTATATGTAAAATTAAGCCTTAATTTTTCATTAGCTGTATAAATAGGACACAATACAACTGTATCTGCCATTTTAAAGCATTTTGAAAATTCTTTCTTTAAGTTTTTTAACCTTGAAATCCTGTGAGGTTGAAAAATACAAATGATTTCTTTATTTTTGTGCACACTTTTAACAGCATTTAAAACTGAACTTATTTCAGTTGGATGATGAGCATAATCATCATAGAAACTTATATTATTATAATCAAATAAATGAGTAAATCTTCTCTGCACACCTTTAAAATTATAAAGTCCTTTCTTGATATATTTTTCTGGCAGTCCAATTGTAAATGATAATGCAGCTGCTGCTGTAGCATTTTTTATATTGTGCATCCCAATCATTGGTAATTTAATATCTTTAATTATTTTCGTTTTGCTTGGAATGTTTATTTTAATATCAAAACTAGATATTTCAGAAGATTGCCTTATATTTAAAATTTGAAAATTTGAATTTTTAGTTTTACCATATGTATAAAAATTTTTATTTTTATTTTTTTTAAAGACTGATTTTAAATTTGCATCGTCATTGCAAATAAAACCTTTGCCAACTGATGGTATTTTTTCTATGAATTTTGAGAAACTTTTTTTTAGATTATTGATATTTTTATAAAAGTCTAAATGTTCAGAATCTAAGTTGGTAATTATAGAGTAGGTAAAAGGAATTTTTAAAAAACTTCCATCCGACTCATCAGACTCTGTAACGCACCAATTACTTTTCCCTAATTTTGCAGAATTACCAAATGAGTTTAATACGCCTCCATTAATTATTGTTGGATCTAGATTTCCTAAAGTAAAAATATTAGACACTAAGGAAGTGGTTGTAGTTTTTCCGTGAGAACCAGTCACAACAACATTTCTCATAAATGATACTATGTGTCCTAACATATCCCCTCTCGTATATATTGGTAAATTTTTCTTTTTTGCCTCTATTACTTCAGGATTATTTTTTTTAATAGCTGATGAAATTACCAGAACAGTTGTTTTTTTTATATTTTCTTTTTTGTGATTTAAAAATATCCTTATCTTTTTTTCAATTAATCTCTTAATATTTCTGTTATCCGCTATATCACTACCTTGAACTTTATATCCTAAACCATTCATGATCAAAGCTAAACCGCTCATGCCGATTCCGCCTATGCCAACGAAATGAATAAGCTCATTTTTACCTAAATCAATTTTCATTAACAAGTTCAGTTATGTAAGTTTTGTTTTTTTCCCAAGTATCTTCTTGACAGAATTTTTTTAAATTATTTTTTTTTGAAAAATATTCATTTTCATCATCAAATATTTTATTCAACAATTCAGTAAAATTATTTTCGTTAATATTTTTTTGCATAATTAGCCAACAACACTTGTTTTTTTCGTAATATCTTGCATTGTGATACTGATGATTATCTTTAGCATAGGGGAAGGGAATTGCTACAAATGGAATATTTAAATAACTCAGCTCAGAAATTGCTGAAGCTCCAGAACGAGTAATAGCTAAGTCATAATCTACCGCTTTTACTAAAAATTTATCGTCAAACTCGAATAATTCATATTTTATTTCATTTTTTTTATACAAATAATTTATCCTATCTAATGAATGTCGATCAGTTACCTGTTGCAAAACTTTAATATTTTGATTTTTTGAGAGCTTTACAATAATTTTAGAAATAAACTCGTCCATAAATTTAGCTCCTTGGCTTCCTCCTATGATTAATATTTTTCTCTCTTTCGCAAGTGTTGTCTTTTCATTTTTTTTATATTCATAAATTTCTTTTCTAAGAAATGGTTTTACTAAGTAAATCTTATTTAAGGATTTTTTGGAAATTCCTAGTAAATTTTTATCATAGCAAATAATTTTTTTGGCATAGTTTTGTATTAGTTTATTTGCTCTTCCCAAGACAGAGTTAGGTTCAAAAATATAAATTTTAGTATCTAATAAGATAGATGCTATACAAAAAGGCAAGGACATATATCCTCCTGTACTAATTAAAATATTAAATTTATTCAATTTAAGAAATTGATAAGATTTTATAACCGAAGTACAGAATTTTATAAAATTATAAGGCATTAAAAATATATTTGAATTAAACTTTGGAACATCAATTACTAAATAATTATAATTTTCTTTTTTTATATATTTGGATCCTCTCATATCTGTTACTATTTTTATATTAAACTCATTTTTTAATGCATCATAAATACTTAGTGATGGAAAAACATGTCCACCTGAACCACCTGTTGTAATAAGTATATTTTTCATTGATTAATCTAGTTTTCTTTTTGTCAAATTTAATATTATACCCGACACAATTGCTGTACTTACTATTGAAGAACCACCATAACTTAAAAATGGTAGTGTCATTCCTGTAGTGGGTAATACTCTTATATTTACACCTACATGTATGAAAGTTTGCAATAAGATTAAAGAAACACATCCAATCAAAATTAACTTTGATAGGTCTTCACTTATAAGATTGATTTTTTGTATTACTTTGTATGAAAATACAAGATATAAAAATAATATACCTATAACAATAATAGCCCCAAATTCCTCTGAAATAACCGAGACTATATAATCAGTATGTGCCTCTGGCACTCTTGAATTTAAAGTACCCTCACCAATCCCCGTGCCAAAGAAACCACCATTAATAATGGCATCACTTGCCTTTTCTGCCTGATAGTTATTTCCTGAATTTGAGTCAAGGAAGGCTAAAAGTCTAATTTTAATATACTCAAACTTTGGAATAAATATCACCAAATAACTCACAAAAGATCCAAACAAAAAAAAGAATGCAAAAAAAATATATATGTTTATGCCTGAAACAAAAATTAAAGCTAACCATAATGAAGTTAATAAAAGTGTTTGTCCTATATCTGGCTGATAAATTAGCAACATTAAAATTGGAAATAAAACTAAAGCAGATAAGAAATATTTGAAATACAGCCTTCTATTTTGAATGGTCAGCATTAAGGATAAAATAACTATAAGAAAGGGTTTAACTATCTCAACTGGCTGAAATCTTGGCAAAAAAAGTAGATCTAACCATCTTTTTGACCCTTTAATTTCTGTGCCAAGAACAGGAACAAGCAACAAACTTAAAAAAGCAATTGAAAATAAAATTATTGAAAATTTAGTTAGCATTTTTTGATTTAAAAATGAAAACCAAATTAAAATTATAATTGCGAGAGTTATGTAAACACTATGTTTAAAAAAGAAATAGTAAGATTTTGTATCTAATTTGTCAGATGCTATAAGAGAAGTGGAGACTAATGAAAAAAAGAGGCCCAAAAAGAATAATCCTAAGATTATAATTAATAAAAATTTGTCAATATTTTTCCACCAATCGTAAAAACTATCAAAATAATTATTCATCTTCTAATTTTTTAATTTATATTTTATTAACTTATTAAAATAATTTCCTCTTTGCTCAAAATTTTTAAATTGATCGAAAGATGCAGCAGAAGGACTAAAAAGAACCACCTTCTTATTTTCATCTTCTTTAATACAATTATTTAAATTTTCTATAACCTTCTTAAGAGTTAGTGACTTTTTAAATAAGATCTCACGTGGTAATGATTTTGACAAAAAATTTCTATCTTTGCCATAAACATAGGCTCGAGTAATATTTGAAATATGCTTTTTATTTAACTTTAGCTTATCACCTTTTTTGGAAAGTCCTCCCAATATCCAATAAATATTTTTATAGCTTTCAATTAAAGGGACTGTTGATGAAAAGCTTGTAGATTTTGAGTCATTAATAACTAATAATTTTTTCGATTTATGAATGATTTGTTGTCTGTAATTCAATCCTTTAAATTTGTTAGCTGTTTCTATTACTGTTTTTTGACTCAATTTTAAAATTTTAGCAATTTTAAAAACAAAAGATAGATTTTTTTCGTTTCCAGGATTTTTAAAGTAAATATTATCAATTTGATTAAAATATTTTTTATAATTTAAGTAATTAATTTTTATAATCTTTGATCTTATGTTACTCTTTTTAACTAATTTATTAAGAAAACTAGATCTAAAGTCTATGAAAGCAAAATCTTTTTTATTCTGTGATTTTATAATTTTAAATTTTGCCTCAACATAATTTTTAAAAGTGTTATGCCTTTCTAAATGATCTGGACTTAAATTAAGTATCACAGAATATTTAGACTTAAAGTACTTGCTGTAATCTAGCTGATATGAAGATGCTTCGATAATAAAAATTGTATTCTTTTTTACTTTTTTCTCCCTTAATATTGGATATCCAATATTACCTGTTAATCTCACATCTTTTTTATTTATTTTTAAAACTTCGTAAAGAAGTTTTGATGTTGTGGATTTTCCATTTGTGCCAGTTATTGTGATTGTATTTACTTTTGGGTAGGTTATTTGGAATATATCAAGGTCTGTAATAATCTTAGACTTGTTCTTAGAAATATAATCCGAAATTTTACATTTATTAATATCTATTCCAGGACTTATAACAATAAAATCAAATGAGGTGACTAGTAAATTCTTTATGTTAAATAATTTTTTTTTAAACCTTTTAGGAATATTTTTTTTATTATCATCAAATATTAAACAGTAATTATCTTTTTTTAAAAAATTGTAGCAGGAAACACCAGATTTACCTAATCCATAAATTAAAATTTTTTTATTATTCAATTTAATTTGCTTATCATTCATTATCTTAGTTTTAATGTTGCTAATCCTATCATTGCTAAGATAATTGATATGATCCAAAATCTAACAACCACTGTAGACTCTGGCCAACCCTTTTTTTCAAAATGGTGATGAATTGGTGCCATCTTAAATATTCTTTTGCCTGTAAGTTTAAATGATATTACTTGAGCTATAACCGAAACTGCCTCTAATACAAATAATCCACCTGTAATTGCTAAAACAATTTCGTGTTTAGTTATAATGCCAATTGCTCCCAATGATCCTCCTAAAGCCAAAGATCCTGTATCACCCATAAATATCTTAGCAGGTGGAGCGTTAAACCATAAGAAACCAAGACAAGATCCAATTATTGCTCCACAAAAGATAGATCCTTCACCAACGCCTTGTATATATGGAATTTGTAAATAATCAGAAAAAACTATATTTCCAGTTACATAACTTATGAATGCAAAACAAGCTGCAACTAATATTACTGGTACAGTTGCTAAACCATCTAGTCCATCAGTTAAATTTACCGCATTAGAAGATCCAACAATTACGAATAAATAAAAAGGGATAAAAAACCAACCCAAGTTAATTACTAAATTTTTAAAAAAAGGAAAGTGTAAGTTTTGGAGTTCATTGGATCCACTGTAAAAATAAAGAATAAAAATTCCAGATAGTGCTAAAATTATTTGAATTATAATTTTTAATTTTGAACTAATACCATTTGAATTTCTTTTTTTAATTTTCTGATAATCGTCGTAAAGTCCAAGTAATCCAAAAGAGCCAGCTATATAAAGTAAAAACCAATTGTAAATATTTGAAAAATCACCCCACAAGATAACGCCAGAAAAGATACCAAGTAAAATCATCAGACCTCCCATTGTAGGAGTTCCTATTTTTTTGACTATATGATCACTTGGACCATCCTCTCTAATTGGATCATGAATTTGATTCAAAGAAAAATAATTTATAAGTGGTCCCCCAACTAAAAAAACTACTATCATTGATGTAAACATTGATAGACCAGTTCTTACCGTTAAGTATTTAAAAACATTAAGGAAGCTAAAAATATCAACCAAACTTGTAAATAAACTAAAAAGCATTTAATTCTCCTCTTTTTAAGTTTATGGTTATTTTATTTAATCCAGTAGAATTCGATCCTTTAATCATTAAATATTCGCCATCCTTAATATCATTTTTAATAAAATTTAAGATATCTTTTTTCGAACTTAATATTTTCCCTCTCTTTTGTGGTCTTATTTTGTTAAATGTCTCAACAACATCATTTCCAAATACATAAACTTTATCAATTTTGGTTTTGTTAATAAAATTTGCAGCTTTTTTGTGAAGTTCTTTAGAGTATTTTCCAAGTTCAAGCATATCACCTAACAAAATTAATTTTCTTTTAGATTTAGTTTTTAAATTATTAAACTTATTTAAAGCAAATTTTAAAGATAATGGGTTTGAATTATAACTTTCATCAATTAAATTAATTTTTTTTTTATTTAAATAAAAAGAACATAAGTCTCCTCTACCCTCTGGAGATTTAAAGTCATTAAAGAATGATATATCTAATTTATCTATATCAAAATAAACAGAAATTACAGCCAATGTTGAAAGAATATTGTAAATGTAATCTTCCAATTGTTTGTTAATTAAAAATTTTATAATTTTATTATTATAACTTATTGAAACATTTAGATAAGATTTTAATTTTTTGATTTTAACTAATTTAATATTTGATTTATTTTTTATTCCAAAAGAAATTATTCTTAATTTTTTTTTTAGGGATTTATTTTTCAAAAAGTTAAAGTATTTGTCATCAGCATTTAACACAATTGAACCTCCTTCTGTGATATTATTTATAATTTCAGATTTGGCTTCGGCTATATCATTTAAACTTTTAAAATTTTTTATATGTGCGTACGAAATATTGGTAATAACACCTACATCAGGCATTATTTTTTTTGTAAGAAAATCAATCTCTCCTTTTTTATCCATCCCAACTTCAAAAATACCTATCTGATCGGTCTTCTTTATATTAAATAAAGAAATAGGAACTCCGTATTTATTATTAAAAGAATTTTTTGAATAAAATGTTTGATACAATTTACCCATCATTTGTCCTAACATCTCCTTTAAAGAAGTTTTGCCCGCAGAACCAGTAATTGCAATAGTAGAAATATTAGATGATACTCTTATGGATTTAGCAATTTTTGAAAATGTTTTTAAAGAATTTTTGACATATATTTTGTCTTTAGTTTTCCTTATTAATTTATTATCACTTACTGCAATAGATGCTCCATTACTTAAAGCTTGATTTACAAATCTATTTCCATCAAATTTTTTTCCTTTTATGCCAAAAAAAACATTATTTTTTCTTATGTTTCTTGAGTCTATCGAAGCCTCATTAATTTTAATATTTTTATCTATATTTTTTTTTGTTACTTCAGAAATAATATTAGATTTCCAGTTTCTACTTAAAGATTTATTTCTCTCATCGATAAACCTTTTTATAAAATTTTTATCTGAGAAGAACTTTTTGGTAATATATTCTTGGTAAACTTCATGTCCTTTTCCTGCAACAATTAATATTTCATCTGAATTTATATCTAAAATAGCAGATTTTATTGCACTTTTTCTAGAAGGGATCTCTAATAATTTAGTTCTTGAAATATTTAATTTGATATCTTTTCTTATCTCATGTGGATCCTCACTTCTTGGGTTGTCATCAGTTAAATATATTTTATTACAATATTTATTTGCAATTCTTCCCATTATTTTTCTTTTGGGTTTATCCCTTTCTCCTCCACATCCAAATACTAAGTTAATTTTTCTGAATTTAAACTGTTCCTTAACATTTTTAATACAAGTTAAAAGAGCATCTGGTGTATGAGCATAATCAAGTATTACAATTCCATTATTGTGAAGTTTTCCAATTTGCTCTAATCTCCCATTAACTGGTTTTATTTTTTGTATTATCTTTGTTATTTTTTCTATTGATATTTTACTCTTTATTGCCGCCATGATAGCCATCAGTAGATTTTTTATTTGAACTCTGCCAATTAATTTTGTTGAAAAGTCATATTCATTATTATTAATTTTAAATGTAATTTTCTGCTCATTTTTTAAAAATTGATGATTAATTACTGAAACACTTGAATAATTGCCTCCTATTGTAAATATCTTAATTTTATTTGATTTTGCAATTCTTTTTAATTTTGAAGCACTATTCAGCTGTGCATCATAAATAGCAACTGCATTTTTTTTCATTAATTTTTTAAATAAGATTAACTTTGAATTTAGATAATTTTGTAAAGTTTTATGATAATCTAAATGATCTCTCGATAAATTTGTAAATATACCAATGTCAAATTTTAATCCATCTAATCTATTTTGTTTTAGCCCATGGCTCGATGCTTCCAATATAACATTTCCAACTTTTTTTTGATGAAGTTTTTGTAAAATACTATTTATTTGAATTGTATCAAAAGTAGTATTATTAAATTTCTCTACTGTTTTTAAACCCTTAACGCCTAATGTCCCAATTGAAGCTGCCTTAATATTATTTAATTTTGCAATTTGAAAGTAAAAATTCACAACAGATGATTTGCCATTTGTCCCTGTGACTGCTATCAAATTATTTGGTTTTTTATTAAAAATTTTTAAACTAAATTCTGTCAACAGCTTTCTGGGATTTTTATCCCTTAAAAACAAAATATTTTTTTTCCAGCCAATTTTTTTAAATTTGTTAGAGATTATAATTTTTGAACCATTTTTAATTGCATCATCAATAAAAAAATTTCCATCAGATTTGGTTCCTTTAAATGCAAAAAAAATATATCCCTTTTTAATTTTCTTAGAATTAAATGCTATTCCTGAAAAGGTCACTTTGTGATACTTTTTATGTAGGTTTGGTAAATAATCTTTAAGAAACATTATTCACGCTCTTAATATTTTGTGGCTAAAATTGGCCCAATTTTATCTATCATCTGACCTGTTACCCAAACAGTAGTCCAACCTGCTGTATTTCTCCAATTACCTTTGTATGGATATCTATTGTCTCTATAATGATATACAAATTCTTTATTTGCTTTTGGCTCATCTAACATTACTACAAGGACAAATTTAGGATCAGAGGTTGGAAAGACCGAAGCGAACGTATTTACTTTTTTCTTGGAGTAACCACCTTCTAGAGGTTGATCTGCAGTTCCCGTTTTTCCTCCAATTTCATAACCTGTTACATTTGCAAAACCTGCAGTCCCTTCTTTTGTAGATACAATTTTTCTAAGAATAGGATTTAGAGTTTTAGATAAATTCTCATCAAGAATTCTTTGTCTTTTTAATTTTTTTTTCTCTAATAGTGTCGGAGTTACATTATAACCACCGTTGCTTATTATTGAATATGCTTTTGAAAGTTGCAACAATGTTGTTGCAATCCCATGGCCAAAAGCAACTGTTGCAAGTTTACATTTGCCCCATCTGCCAAGCTGAGTTGACCCTATTTCTTGAATATCAAATTCTAAATTAGATATGATTCCTATTTTTTGTAAAAACTCATTATAATTTTCTATACCAACTTTCTCAGCAATTCTTACAGAACCAATATTTCCTGACCTTATTAAAATCTCCTCTGCTGTTAAATTTGATGGTATTTTGTCATCATATTCAGATATAGAATTTCCTGCACAAGTTATTCTTTTTTCAAGATCATTAAACTCTGTGTCTGGTTCTACAACATTATATTGAAGTCCAGCAGCCAATGTAAATGTCTTAAACACAGATCCAAATTCATAAACACCTTTGGTTGCTCTATTAATATATTTTTTATCAATAATTTTTTTTCTTTTGTTAAGATCAAAATCTGGAAGAGATACCATCGATAAAATGTTACCATTATTTATATCCATTAAAATTGCTGCACTTCC
>CEQL01145794.1_pt1 | contig 10496 bp, 3 predicted proteins | sample 356281 | NCBI WGS metagenome assembly CEQL01 (sample SAMEA2621203, study PRJEB7988) | marine metagenome | biome: marine biome (ENVO:00000447); feature: surface water layer (ENVO:00002042); material: "saline water (ENVO:00002010), including plankton (ENVO:xxxxxxxx)" | depth 5 m
TCTTCTTTCAAACAACAAAAAAATTGGCGTCCGGAGTTTATTAATTTAATTAAAACTTCTAAATATTTAGATACCTCATTTGTAAATGCCATACGTAGATATTCTATTAGTAAAATTAATACAGTTGCTTTTGATTATTCTCCTACACCACAAAGTAAAACATATATTATGTTTGAATTAAATAATTCAAATATGAATAATGATTTTATAGGACATCGTATTGGATTATTACCAATAAATATAATTGGAGTAAAATATATATTATTAGTGTATAAAATATTATTAGGACATCATGATACACTAGATAAATTGAAAACTATGGATGAATTAGAAGGTATAAAAATGTTAAAAACTAATTTAAAACTAAAAGATAATATAGAATTAATAAATAAAATACAGTTTTATTTTGATTTAACTAATACAAATGAAGATGTAATAAATGTTACAAGTGAATATATAAAATTTAGATTTATGAATATTGATGAAAAAATTGAATTAAATTTAGAAGATTATAATAGTAAATTAAAATCATATGATTATATATTTAAATTATATGAAAAATATAATGATTTAAATTCTACAAATATATCAATTGAAAATTTAGTAAGATTAGTATTTCCATTATTTACATATCAATCATATAGTGAAGGTGTTTTAATATCAAAATTAAAAAAAAATGAATCTTTAAAATGTAAAATGTATTTAAATTTAGGTAATGGTGATAATCATTCAAGATTTTCAGTAGTATCTCCTTGTACGTATTCATTTGTATTAGATTATGAATTAATTAATAGAATTTTAATAGATAAATTAGAAAATAATAAATTAGTTTTAACAGAAACTAATTTAGAAAAATTAGTTGGCGAAGAATATATACAAATAAAAGATTTTATAGAAACTAGATATAATAATATAAGTGAATTTAAATTAAATCCTACATTAATTACTGATAAAAATAACTTTTTAGAAAATAATAAAAATTTAAAAAATATTAGTACTATAACAAATTATATATCAGATAAAGATTTAATGTTAAATATATTTAATAAATGTGATAATCAAAGATATTTTAAAGGTAAAGAAGAATATGAATTATATAATCGTGAATTTAATTTATATATTGAAAGTAATGGATTTTATAAAGAAAATCAAATATTAAATAAAGCTTTTAAATCATTAAAATCAGATTTATTAAATGCTTGTAATAATATTATATATTTATTAAATAATTTATCTAATTATCCTTTAGTTGATGATAATATATCAATTGATATTAGTACCAAAATAGAAAATGGTATAGATATTGTTTTTAATAATAGTAATCATAGTATAGGTAATATTATTAGTTCGTATATTTATTATATATATGATAATAATATTATTCAATATGTGGGATATAAAATGGTACATCCATTAAAAACTTCAATGGAAATTACAATAGGTTTTAGTGATAAAAATAATATGAATAATACATTACTTGTAATTTTTACATTATTATTAGATATATTTAATAATACTAATTTAGATACATTTACTAATAAATAATATTTTAAAACTATTATTTAATATATTTTTTTTTTATTTTATAAAGTAAATGGAAGAAGATTTAATTATAAAAAAAATCTATATAAACGATTATATAATAAATACAACATTATTACAAAATTCTATATCTAAATTATTAATAAATATTTTATCAAATAAGTTTTATAAAACTAATAAATTAAATCAAAAAGTAAATAATATATTAACGCGTATAGAAAATATATATGTTGAAAATAATGGTGAAAAAATTTTTAATTTATCATATCAACCATATAATCAATATAATATAAGTAGTACATATAATGAACATATATATAATAAAAAATGGATTATACCAATTACTAATGTAAAAAAAACATTAGATCAAAATATTTTAAAAGTTCAATTTTTTAATTATTATAATACTAATGATTTATTATTAGAAAAAATAGATGATAATAATTATCGTTATGATGGTGAAGATTTTAATACATATGATGCTGATAATTATTTTTTAGATAGTAATACAATTCATTATAAAAATCAATATGTAAATTTATTAGGTAATTTAGAACATATTGAAGTTCCATATTTAACAACCGATACAATTTATAATATTACAGATTCTAATAATATTATAAATAGTAATTCTAATACCAAAGTTATTAGAACAAGTGTGGATACTTCATATTATATGTATAGTTCTGGCAAAGTAGAACAAAGTAAAAATGTTGAAAAAGAAACTACTATTAAACAAATAAATAAAAGCATAGAAAAAACATATTTTGAGGTTTATAATATATTAAAAAATGATAATATTAATATAAAACAATTTTTAATATTAAATCCATTAAAATTATTAAATACAAATTATAATATATCATTAGGTAATACAATATCTTATTTAAATGAAATAATGTATTGTACTAAATTCAATATAGATAAATTAATTAATAATCATACTAATTCTATTGATGATTTTGAATTTTTAAATAATAATCTTATAGTAGATTATAATATTATTAATAAAGAAGAATTATCTAATATATATAATGATAACTTAGTGTATGATTATTTAAATATTATAAAAAATTTAAATAAATATGACAATATATATTCTATACGAATACTTAAACATATTTATAATATTTTTGGATATGATTTAAATAAAATACCTAATTGTTATATATTATATTTACAAGATATTTTACATAGTAATATTAATAAATATATTAATAAAAATACATTTTTATTTAATAGTATATTAAATAAATTTAAAAATTATAAATCAGAATTATTAAATAATACTGAAGTTACTAAAGAAATTAATGATATATCAGAAATATATGATATTACAAATATAGTATTTAATAAAAATGAGAATTTATTTAGTGTTTTATATAATAATACACATGATAAAGGATTATTATATTGTTTAACATTACATAGTAATTATTTAAAAACTATAAAACAAACTAAATTAAATTTAATTGAAAAAGAAGACGCTAATACAAATACTAATTGTGAGTATCGTATTGTAAAAGAGTATAATGAATTAGTAGATTTTAATAATGATAAAAATAAATTTGTTGATTTAATATACTCTAATAATAATTATTTAGTAGAATTTGAAGATTTAGTTTATAATATACAACAAGAAACTAGTAATACTTTTGTATTTAAAAATAATGTGTATAATCAAATAAATAATAAAATAAATACTGTAAATTCAGATGAGGTTATTGATATATTAAATAATAAAACGTACATATATGAATTATTATTTGAAAAAATAGATATAAATACTAATATATTATTTAGTAAATTAGAACAATTTAAATATAAAAATAAATATTATTTTAAAATACCATATAAAACAATAGTTAATGATAATATTGTATTAATAAAAAATAAACCATATAGTTTTAATAATAATGAAATTAAACCATTAAATATAACACTAGATGATTTAGAAAAAACTATAAAAAATAAATGTAATGATCCTAATACTATAATAAATACAAATAATAAAAATATTAATAACTTATATAAAAAATTAAATGAAATAGATTTAGATATACATAAAAAAAAACTATTAGAATTAGTTGAAACATTAAAATCAACTAATAATTTTAAAAATTATTTAATAAGAAAATCTAAATCTGTGGTAGAAACTAGTATATATTTTAAAAATATTGAAAAAATTTATTATACATTAAATTATTCCGAACAAAATATTATATTAAATTATTTATTAAATTATAATATAAAATCAATAAAATTTAAAAATTTAAATGAAACAGAATTATTAAATGAAAGAAATAATAGTATATTTTATACTACATATATAAATCAAATTAAAAATGTATCTAATAAAATATATGATTTAGAAAATTCAGAATATTTATGGGATTTTGTTCATCATTATATTAATGAATATGAATTATTAACAGATGTAATTGAAAATAATGAAGACTATAGTAGAGCATATTATAAATTATGGGAAATATTACTAGATAATACAATTATAGATAAACCAGATTTTAGATTAATTTCATTAGCAGAATCACCCGGTAACTTTGTTAAATGTATTCAAAGTTTAAAATCTAATGACTGGACTGATTATATTATATGTACTTTATTAGATGATAATGATTTAACAAAACAAAAAAATTTTTATAATAGGTATAAGGATTACATATTTGCTAATCCAAATGGTAGATTAAAAATACGAAATAATGATAAATTTAAAGGAGATTTAAGTAAATCATCTGATATTAATACTTTTATTCAATATGTTAATACTAATAATTTACAAGCTGATTTAGTTACAGCAGATGGTGGATTTAAAAAAGAAACAAATTTAGATTATGAGTTAGAAGAATATACTCATTTACCATTATTATTTGGTGAAATTATAACAGCATTATATACGCAAAAATTAGATGGTATGTTTATATTAAAAATGTTTGATATTGTATTTATAAATAGTGTAAATTTATTAAATTTATTAAGTTCTTTTTATAAAAATATAATTATTACAAAACCATATAATAGTAGACCTTGTAATACAGAAAAATATATAATTTGTTCTAATTTTATAGGATTTAATACATCTGATGTAAATAAAAACAAAATATTAGATAATTTATTAAGTATATTAGATAATTTAAATAATAGTAATAATAATAATAATATTTATAAATATTTTAATATATTTGAAAATTTAACAGAAAATATAGAAAATACAAATAAAATAATTGAATTAAATAATAGTATTATAGTAAAAACTCAATTATTACATTTACAAGATGTATATGATATATTAAGAAAAAATGATTCAAAACAAATGCAATTAATTAAAACATATTTTGGTCCAAAAAGAACTCATAATCTAAAATTAATTCTAACTAGTGAAGATAATACAGATAAAGGATATTTTATAAAAAAAATTGAAAGTTGTATTACTTTAGCATTATATATGAAACTAAAAAATCAACCATTGAAGGACATCTATATAGAATATTATAAATTAATAAAAAATATGAAACGTTCTGTTGAAAATACAAATATATATCCACCACATTTTAAAGAAATATATCAAATTAATAGTGAGGAAAATAAATCAATTCAAATTAATAAAATAAATAAATTTGTTAAAAAATACTGTATAGTATTTGAAAAACCTGGCGTTCATAAATTACTTGATTATTATATTTTAAGAGCAGTTGAACATTTTCTATTAAATAAAAATATAGAAAATATAAATCATAATATAATTAATACTATACGTGCTAATAAAACTAGTTTAAATTCATTACATAAGTATTTAGAAGAAATATGTAAAATTACAGATATTAAAAAATTATTTTATTTACAAGATAGTATTCAAATTAGTTTAATTAAAAATTTTCAAAATACTATGCGAAATTATTTAGGTTATTATATATGTAAATATACCTATATTCCTATTTATCCTAAATATAAAATATTAGAAAATGTTATTGAACAAGTAGAACAATATGGCGTATTATATAATTCATATTATATATGTTATTACTCTGGTGATAAATTAGATATGGAAGAATTTGATGATTATATGGGTGAAAATGTTTTTAGAAGTAATAATATATCATTATTTGAAGAAAGTTCAGCTAAAACAAATATTATTACAACATTAAGTAATAATTATGAAAATAGTTTATCAATAGAAGAAAATATATGTAGTTTTATATTAAATAAATATAAATTAGATATTAATGTAAAATTAGATATATTAAATAAATTAAAACATAATAAATCTATTATATTAGATGAATTGTTAAATAATATAGTTTTAAATTATGATACACTAATATATTTAATAAATAAAAAATATGAAAAATCATTAAATCCATTAAAAGAAAAGAAAACAAAAAATGTATATAGTTTTAAAGATAAATTATATAATTATTTTAAGATTAGCGAAGATGATATTACAAAAAATGATATTAATATGAATGATAAAATTAAAAAAATAATTGAATTTTTAAATACTAATAAAGATGAATTAAGAATAGATAAGTTATTAAATGATAATCATATATTAATTAGAATTATATATGATATATATATTTCTAAATACTTCTATAATAATTATATTAATACAATTATATATACATTAGTTCAAATTACAAATACTTCTACCTATACATTTGATAATATATATACTAGTTATTTAAAATATGAAAAAAATATAATAGATTTTATGTATAAAAATTCTAATATATTTGATATATTTAAAAATAATATATTAACTGGTTATATATTACCTATTAAATTACCTGAAATTTCTGAAAATACAAAATTGGAAGATATATTTACATTAAATTCAAGTGCTGTAAATGATATATTAAAATCACATATTAAAGTAGATAAAAACTTTTGGAATCCACATGTAGTGTATAAATCTCAAAAAAATAAAATTAATATAGAAGATAAAATAAAACCAATACAAGACTCAAAAACTATTTTAGAGTTTTTAATTAATATACCACGAAGAGATCATAGTAGTACACATGTTAAATTATTACATTTACTAAAAACAAATAAAATAAAAAATACAGATACAATAAGATTAAAATTAGATTTACAAAATTACTTTAGTAAAAATGAATTTTTAAATTTTTGTGAATTAATTAAAAAAGATATAGCTAATAATCATTTATTTAATAAACTTAATAATATCGAAAATAATATATATGATGATCGTGTAGAATTAAATAATAAATCATTATTATTATATGAAAGTAAAATTTCATTATTTATGCCAAATTATTTACCTAGTGCTCCATTAGTTTACAATTCAGAAGAAAAATATATATTTAATTGTATTAAATATTTATTATTATATGTTTATGAAGAAGAATTTGATAATTATATAGGTAAAAAACGTTTATATGATAATAATATATGTTTATATACAAATAAATCTAAAAAAACTATATTAAATGCTATACAATTATTAAGTACTGACGAATTAAAAAATATTTATAAGAAAACATTTAATATTAATCATCAAATTATTAATAAATCTAATTTTGTTAATAAAAATATACTAATAAATAGTTTTACAAGTTTAATTAATAATACTATATATAGGATCGATAGTAAATATATTGATATAATATATACATTATTAAAACTATACTATGAAACATTAAAAAATGAATTGACTAATGAAGAAAATGATATGTTTAAAAATATTATTATGCGATTTTATAATGATCCAATTAATAATATTATTATGTTTTTATATGTATATAAAAATGAATTTATAACTTTTGCTAAAAATGAAATTAAATATAATATTAATATTGAAAATATTATTAATAATATATATTCAAATAAAGATACTATATTATATAATATAATAGGTAATATAACTAATTCCAATATTAGCACAATTCAATCTAAATTAATAGCAGAAATAAATAAATACAGAAATATGTTAAATACATATAATATTGTAATACCATATGAAAATATAACAATAAAAGATTTAATATTAATTAGTAATAATATTAAAAAAAATATATCATATATATGTAATTTATCAAATTTAAATACTACAATAGATTTAAAATCTAAATATAAAAATATAAAAAAATATTATAGTTTATATGAATATAATGTATTAATAGATGTACTTAAGAAAAAAAATTATAATTTTAATTTATCTGAATTTGATGAAAATGATTATGATTATTTACAAGTAATATTTAGTGATATATTAAATGAATTTAATTTTAATTTTACAAATATATATTCTATTAATACAAATATAACTAAATTTGTATTATTATTAAAATTACATATTATTATAGTAAATTGTATAACTAAATTAAATACAGAAAATTATACTTTTACAATTGATGTTAATCTTAAAAATAAATTTAATTTTCATGAAGGTAAAATAGTACAAAAAAATAGTGAATCAGCATTATTAGCATCGGATTCAATTACAAATAACAATAAAAAATATTTAAATTTATTTAAAAGTATTATTCAAAATGTTACACAAAATATTACAGACTATTCTTCTATATTAAATAAATTAAATCCTATAAAATATTCTACAGATGAATCATTAACATATGATATTAATGATTTTAATGATATTACAGAAACATATAATGATGGATTATTAGGAGATATAGAAGAATTAGACTAATATTAATAATATATTATTTAAAAAATTAAATAATATGTAATATATGTCTAGTTATATCAATAATATTATTGATTTATCTAATATATTAAAATCTTTTAAATGTAATGAAAATAAAACAGATTCACAAGTTTTAGATCCATTTTCGTGTTTAGTAAGATTATGTTTATTAAATTATAAACCAATAGGAACAAAATTAAGTTTTACTAATAATAAAATAGTATTTCAAGAACCAGATTTTTTACAACCAGCACGTAGATGGTCTTCTGGAGATAGTAGACAACATATACATAATTTATATAATCCAATATTTAAATTAAATAAATGGTATAATATAAATACAACACAATTTATATATCTATTAAATAGTTCTAAATCGGGTTTAAATCAATTATTAAAATGTTATAATAAAAATGATTCAAATTTAATAGCCCATTCTATAAATTATTATATAGAAACTATAGATAAAACAATGGAAAATACAAATAATAATGATAATGATATAAATACTGAGTTAAATGAAACAACTGATATATATTCTATAAAATTGAAGGATTTATGGAATCTTGAAGAAATTAATATAATATATTTATTATTATTAGAAATTGAAAAAAAAAATAAGTTACAAAATGATCAAAATAAATTTAATAATACAGAATCATTAATTTTATGTATTGAACAAATATTATATGGTAAAGATACTATATTAAATAATATAGTAAACAAAATATCTACTTCATTATAAATAACATTTTATTTTTTTTTAATATTTATAATCATCAGACTTAAATGGCCCATTAATGTTTTTTCCTATATATATACTTTGTTCATTTGTTAATTTAGTTAATTTACATCCTAATTTATCTAAATGTAAACGTGCTACTTCTTCATCTAATATTCTTGGCAAATTATATACTTTTTTCTCATAATTTTCTTTATTTTTACATAATTCTAATTGAGCTAATACTTGATTTGTAAATGAACATGACATTACAAATGAAGGATGACCTGTAGCACAACCTAAATTAACTAATCTACCCATTGCTAATAAAATAATTCCATTTCCATTTGGAAATACAAATCTATCTACTTGAGGTTTTATATTTTGATGTACAATATCTTTATAATTAGTTAAACTTAATACATCTATTTCATTATCAAAATGACCTATATTACATACTATAGCATTATTTTTCATTTTTTCCATATGTTCTATTAATATAATATCTTTATTTCCTGTAGCAGTTACAAATATATCTACTGTAGATAAAACATCTTCTATCTGTACTACATCTAAACCATTCATATATGCTTGTAAAGCACATATTGGATCTATTTCAGTAACATATACTATTGCTCCAGCAGATTTTAATGATTCTACAGAACCTTTACCTACATCTCCATATCCACAAACTAATGCTTTTTTACCAGCTATCATTACATCAGTTGATCTATTTAATGCATCAACTAAAGAATGCTTACAACCATATAAGTTATCAAATTTTGCTTTAGTTACAGCATCATTTACATTTATTGCTGGAAATAATAATTTTTTATTATTAGCTAATTCTATTAATCTTTGAACTCCTGTTGTAGTTTCTTCAGATACACCTATAATTTTATTTGAAATATTTGTCCATAACATAGGATTTATTTCTAATGTTTTTTTTATTATATTTAATACATTATGAAACTCATTATTTACTAAATCTAATACACCAAAATCTGGCATTACTTTTGTAGTATTATAGATTTCTTCATATTTTACTCCTTCATGTATTAACATTGTAGCATCACTTCCATCATCTACAATTAAATCTGGACCAGTGTTATCAGGCCATACTAAAGCATTGTATGTACATTCCCAATATTCTGTTAATGTTTCACCTTTCCAAGCAAATACTTTTGCTGAATCATTTTTAACTATTGCTGCGGCTGCGTGATCTTGTGTTGAATAAATATTACAAGAACACCACCGTATATCTGCTCCTAAATCTTTTAATGTTTCTATTAATATAGCAGTTTGTATAGTCATATGTAATGAACCAGTTATTTTCATATTTTCAAATGGTTTACTATTTTTATATTTTTCTTGTATACTAATTAATCCCGGCATTTCTACTGAAGATAATTCTATATCTTTACGTCCATAATCCGCTAATGTAATATCTGCTATTTTTGATTCCATTATATTTTATTTTTTTTTATATTTTTTAGATTAACGCATAAATTTTTAAAGTATTAATTTTATATCTAATATTTT
>CEQL01001741.1_pt1 | contig 10491 bp, 6 predicted proteins | sample 356281 | NCBI WGS metagenome assembly CEQL01 (sample SAMEA2621203, study PRJEB7988) | marine metagenome | biome: marine biome (ENVO:00000447); feature: surface water layer (ENVO:00002042); material: "saline water (ENVO:00002010), including plankton (ENVO:xxxxxxxx)" | depth 5 m
CCTGTAGCAGAATCAGGTAAATTCAATCCTTTGTTAAATGCCCACCTGTCATTTGAAGCTCCATAAGTTAAAGTAGCAGATGCTCCGTTGATTGTTATTCCAGCTCCATCAGCTGCGGCAGCATTTCCTGCACTATCGGCTAAAACTAAATTTAAATCATTGATTGATACTGTAGCTGAATTGATAGTTGTTGTAGTTCCACGAACTGTTAGGTTACCTTGAATTATTAAGTCACCCGAATCTCCAGCAGGATTTGGATCTATGAACATTTCAGATCCAGAAGTAGAGCTTATTGTATTTCCGTCAAGTCTTATATTATCTACATCAAGTCGAGATAAGCCACTTAGATTTGAATCTACATGTATAGTAATTCTATTATCAGAAACTAAAGTATTAAGCCCTGTACCACCAGCAAAATTTAATGTACCTACCACTGAATCAGCAGTTCCAGCATCAGCAGATATTACTTGAAATAAACTGCCTGGTCTAAATTTACTTTGAACAGCATCAAATATTAATGTTTGGTTATCAGCAAATGCAGAGTCAGAAACATTAGAAAGGTCTGCTATCACTCCGTTGGTTTCATTTATTAATTTATGCCAAACTCCAGCATGAGCAAAATAAGCTTTTCCTGTTGAGTGAACATGCGCAAACATGCCATGATAGGTTGAAGCACTTGGCAAATCACCTTCATTTGAGAATACATTTGCGAAATATAGTTTTCCGGTTGTAGTAACATCTGAAGATCCTAAAGCTAAAGTAGATCCATCATAAGTAAGTCCTGATGTTACAATATTTCCATCTGCATCAAATTTTAGTACACCGTTATCAGTATGAGTTGATAATCTTAAAGATTTACCGGTGTCTATAATAACATCACCAGTTCCATTTGGACTTAGTGTTAAATCTCCGTTCGTATTTGTTGTTGATATCGTATTACCGTTTAAAGTAATATTATCAACATTAAGCACATCTATTTTACTACTAGCATCTACTAATATTGCACTTGATGCAGTGAGTGTACCAGTAACATGATCCAACATGTCAGCAAAATACTTACCACCTATAACATCAATATTGGCAGCTTCTCCACCCGTTTCTGTACCAGTTCCTACATATAATCTATCACCACCATTTGATTGTGTACCACCTAAAAAGGAATACGCCATTTCTCCTTGGGCTAGAGCGGTAGGAGCTCCAGTAGAAGCTGATCTTTTTGTCTTAATTACTGAAGCCATTTAAAAATTTCCTCCGTTTATTTTATTATTCGCACTGCTTATTTCAGTTTGAGCAGTAAATAATTGTTGATCACTATCAAACATTAAGAACGATCCATGCACTCTACCTACAACATTAACTCCACCAAGATTAGTAATACTTGATGAACCTGAACTTACTGTTCGAATTGGCTGTCCTATTTCAACCCTTTTAACAAAATTCGTTTTATCAGTTGAAGTTACTACTACAACCTTTTCAACTTTTGATTCAATTTCTACTGCCATAATAACCTACTTTGTTACTGAAGGAGTTACATTAATTCTACCTTCTAATATTCTTTCGATAGTTGTGTTGTTGCTACTATCTGTAAAAGAAAGTTCTACATCATATAAATATCTTCCAGCCGGTATAGCATCAGTTTGAGTATTTGTCATAGATATAATTGCTACACCTTTTGTAGTAGGAGTATCAATATTTCCTGTGAAAGCAAAAGTACTATCACTATCACTCGAATAAGATTTCTTCATTTTAGCAGCTACAGAATAATTAGCCAAATCTTTAGCTGTTCCATTCTTATTCGTTACATGAATGTTGATAGCAACATCTGTTCCTTGATCTATATCAAATTCTTCAAATTGTGCCATATTTATCTCTTAATTTTCTATTATTTATAATCATGTTGCACCATAAAGTTGACTAAAACTTATCTGACCACTGCCTGGAACACCGGTGTTAACTTGAGCAACTCTACTATTCCATTGATTATTTTTGGTACTAATTGAACATTCCTGAGAAATTGAACCAGCTCGTTGATTCAGTGTGAGAGTCACTGTTTGATTTGCAGATACGCCTATAGTAGTACCGTTAACACCAAAAGATCCAGCAACATTTCCTATTGTGTATCCATACGCATTTTTATTTGTAACGTTTCCTGAATTTGCTCCTGAAATAGAATAGTAGTAGTATTGGTCATATGGATAACCATTCGCTTGACCTACATATACATAGTAAGTTCCAGCAACTGCAAAAGTAATATTGTGCACATGATAATTACCTCCAGAGGTTGAGTTCGTGCAAACATAATAAAACATTGCTCCTGATTCATAATTAAATGCAGCTCCATTGTACATGTAATAACCATAAGATCCTGCTCTTGTTCCTCCACCATTGGCTGCACTTAAAGACTGAAGTTCAGAACTAGCTTGCTGACCATTATATAGATACCCCATTTGAAATGGAAATCTTCCACCATAAAAATTTTGAGGAGGGTTTCCAGTAGTACTAAAAGACCAGTTATTTAAATTACCGTAATTAAATCTCTGACTGTAACCGGCCTGACCGTATCCAGAATCAGTCACGCTTGATATTAAATCTGTTCTTGCTTGTTCTGTATCAACATAAGATCCACCTCTATATAAACTACTCATAGATATAGAACCCGATATGCCAAACTCAGATCGCATATCATTCATACTTATAGCACCAGAGGATTGAAGAGGCATTATTTATTCTCCAGATCTTTCACCTTTTGATTTAATTCTTTAATCGCTTCAATTAAGAGAGGAACTAATTTATCATAATATACAGTTTTATAATCTTCTTCTATTTCATCAGCTATAGGAGCTCCAGTAACAACTTCTGGTAAAATCTTTTCTATTTCCTGAGCGGACACTCCTACTTGCATTTTATCATTATCATAGCCTAATTCTTTAGCTTTTTCATTTTCTTTATAATAATATCCGTTGATTGATTCAACTTTTTCTAAAGCATCTTCTATCTTACCATGCATATCTTTTAGTCTTTCATCAGAATAATATGCTGTGATATTTCCTGTAGCTCTTAATTCTCCAGAAACTCCTGAAGCACCAGTTCCTAATCCTAAGCAATGAAATTGAACATGTGAACTTGTTGCAACTGTTTGAGGAATTGATATTGTAGAAGTAACTCCTTCTCCAGAACCGCTACTTACTGAAACTCCTGTACCACCACTGATAGCTGCGATATAATTCCCTGTAGTGTCAGTTCCTAATGCAACACTATTGCCTTGAATTGTTGTACTTATACTAACATCACCACTTCCATTAAAACCAACTGAACCCGCAACATCGCCTGTCAAAGAAATTGTTCTAGAGTTAGCTAATATTGTAGCTGTAGCCGCATTACCTGAAGTATTTTGGTTCCCTGCTGTATTGACTCCAGGAAGGTTAATATTACCAGTTCCATCAAAAGATACTCCGCCTATAGTTCTAGCATTTGCTAAAGCGGTTGCCGTAGCAGCATTACCGGTACAAGACCCCGAAGAACCAGATGCATTACCTGTTAAGTTACCAATAAAGTTTCCAGTAGAAGTTGTGGTTCCTGTGACTGTTACTCCAGCAGAAGTTGTTTCTAGTTTTTTAGCACCTGCATGATAGAGTTCAACAGCACCACTAGTAACAGCTTTAACCATAGACTGACCACCAGTTGACATTAATTGAACAGTACTACCTTTAGCATTTAAATTACCAGTTCCTGCATCTTCTATATAACTATCACTTGCGTCATGATATATTTTTAAATCACTATCAGCACCAAACACTAATTTATTAACTACAGTGGATCCATCATTATCTCCAAATAATATTCTTTTACTATTAGCATCAAGATCTCCTCCAAGCTGTGGTGTTGTATCACCGACCACGTCTATCGTTGCGGGACCTGCATATGCAAGAACTCCAGTACCACTATTATAGGAAAGTGATCCTGTACCCGATGAAGTAACTGATATTACTTTACGTGCTTGAGCAGAATCAAATAGTAAATTAAATTGTCCAGCAGAACTATCATAGGTTAGGTTTTGTGGAGTACCTGTACTTAACTTCGATCTAACTACGACCTCATTTGTAGAATCAGCACTTGCTTTAGTTTCAATTAACATTCCTGCTACACTTGAATCATAAAAATGCACATTTTGTATATCACCCAAATCATCAGATATTTGATTAATCTTTGTAACCAAAGTTGAAAGTGGGTCTGTTAAATTAACTACTGTCTTAGCCATCTTTTACCATCCGTCTGCTATTTTAGTTAGAAGAGTTTTCATTTCTGACATATCTTCTCTTAAATTTTTAATATCATCTTTCATATTATCAAACTCTTCAGCTTTTCTTTTTGAAAGTATTTTTCTTTGTCGAGCTCGTTCTATCTCACTCTTATTAGTATTTAGTATTGCTCCGGTTTCTTGGTCTCTGACCAATCCACCGGATCCTTCCACGTTTATGTATTGCATATCGTCTCTCATTATGTTGCTAGTGCTATCACTCTCATGTCTCTTAACACTGGAACTTTCGAAGAATTAAATCCAGTGAAAACTATTTTTAATTTAAATTGAGTAAATGGATCAAGATTACCACCTACTCCGCCTATTAAGAAAGTATGATCTCTAAATATGTTTGGATTATCATCTGTTGCAACTGGAACTTCTCGAGTTGCGAGAGTATAACTTTCATTTGTAATATTTACACCATCAGTTGCAGTTTTAAAATATAAATCAAATGATGAATTATTCGGAACATTTGCTGCAATGATAACTTTTAATCCGACTGCATCTTCAGCCAATGTAATTGTTCTTGCTATATGTTTTGAAGCTGAACTACCTTCTATAGGATCTGTCTCTGCCTTATATGCTATTGGAACACTGAATCCATTTGATGTTGCAGCTGCATCTTGTTTGTCGATAAAATTATTGACAACTGTTAATGAAGTTCTTTGTAAATCGATAACTGGAGAAACGTTTGAATTGTTACTTACCATTGCAATTTGTATATGAGCTGACCTTTGGTTTGGATTATTAGTTGTACTAATATTTCCTGATTTTAATTCATTTTCTCTTGACGCGATTAATCTTGGATTATCAACAGTATTGTTTTTATTTAATACAATAGGTTGAAATGCAGTATCTCTAGTATATGGTGTTTCACTTCCACCAAAAGATTTTCCAGTATGAAACTTTGCGTTTGCAGCAACCTGAGTTGCAGGAGGAGTTAGAAATTGTACATTTGGTATAAAGGTATCAAATTGCATATTCTGACTTGCTCGTAATGCACTTCCTCCACCTGATACTGTACCAGATGCTGCAGAGCCATCAGCTGTAAATTGATATCCTGTCCAATCAACTTTTGTAATTGTTCTTCCACCATCTAATTCAGATCCTAAGATTCCTGAATTACTACTTCCTCCAATTTCACCTGATACAAAAGCAGCTGAATCTGAAGTTGAAACTCCATTAATTGTAACTAAGTCACCTACATTAAACCCATGTCCTGGTTGATATACTGCAACTGTAGTTGTACCACCCATTGTTGTAATAGGATCTGTCTTTAATAACATCGGAGCAACATTACCATTTTCTAAATGAACTAAACCAGTTGCACCAAAGTTAGCTTTGAAAATTGTAAACATCATATCTTGTTGTTGGTCAGCTGTCCATGTTGATCCGTTTTGAGATTTAAATAAAGAACCTAATGAAGGTTGTTTTGTAACTCTTCTTTCAGTTGATTGAACAATAAAATCTCCAGACTTAGCTGTGTATAATGTATATTGATTTGATTGTGCTATTACAACTATTGCATATTCAGTATATGGTTTTAAATATACAGGTTCTTCAAATTCAAAGTCTGTTGGATTTCCTTGAACTGTGGTTAAGTTACTTCCTTCTGCAGCTACATTCACTGAACTAGGGCCTAAGAATTTAGTTGCTCCGGGAACTGCTCCCATTTCAGGAACGCCCGCAAGAACTGGTCTAATCTCACAACATACTGGAACATTAGTATCTTTAGTAGCAAAAAACAATCTTATTTTAGTAACAAAGATTCCTGTTGGTTCTTCTACCATAAAAGTTTGAGCTAAAGGATCAAAATAGCCACCAGTACAATAAGATTCTCTAGGCTCACGAAATCCTCTATCGGTTGTAGAACGCCCCCAACCGCTTTTAATTATTTTTCCAGAAGCATCAGTTACAGTTTTAAAAGTTCCATCAGTAGTAAATCCTCTATCTCTTACATCATCTCTATCATTATCATCTCTGCTATAAGTGTTTCTTCTAGCAACTTCTCTAGAACCTGATCCTAATTTAATATTTCTTGTAGAAAGAATAGTATCTTCTTCAGTTTCCAATATTCCACGAGAAGTAAAATTAGTTTCTGCAAATGAAGTTGCTGCACTATCTTGATTGACACTAATATCTAAAAGTTTAAACTTCACATCTCCAGTTCTAAATTTAATAGAGTCAGTATTAGGTATAAAGAATGATCCTATTAAAGATCCTGAATCAGTTGTTGTCAAATTGCTTGATCCACTCGGGTGAGTTGTAGCTTTGTTAAACCTACTACCAAAATCTGAATCTACCGTAGAGAATCTTGTAAATGAAGCTTCTGATCTTACCCAATCTGATACATCAACTCCATTAAAGAAAGCGAACATTCTACTGTTAGCTTTTAATCCTTGAGCTCTAAAGAATATTTTTTTAGATCTCATAAATGGTATGAGAGCTATATCTATGACTCGAGTTCCAATAAAAGTTCTTATTACTTCATTTGAAGCTACAAAGTTAGTTTGCTTATAAGTTATAATTTGGTTTCCTACTTGATTTTCTGTCTGTCTTTCTGAAAGTTGCTGACCTGCAACTAATGAAGCAGCTTCAGTACCTGACCAATTCCATTCCCAGTTATTCCAGTTATTAGCCTGAGCCTTATCTATTTTAACTCCACCATCTAAAACTTTAGGAGCTGCTTTTCTTGATTCTTTCCAATCATCAGATGCTGGTGAAAGATCAATAAACCCTTGATTTGTTATAACATTAAATGGGTTTACATTTTCAGTTTGAGTTGCTAATAGATTTGAAAATGCAGAATCATGAGAGTGCTCAAGATATAAATTATCGCCTTTTCTTACAACACCGGATCCACCAGTAGCTAAAGCTTTTGATGTGGCAGAGTCATACATTAACTTAACGTTATCTTCCCAGAAAGACGGTCTTAATATTTTTTGTTGAGGACTTATTGCAGCTCTATATTCACTAGAAAATGTATCAGCTTGAAAATGATTGGCGAAATTGTCTACAACAAATCCAGCTTTAGTTCTATTATTTCCAGAAGAATCTATAACTTCAAAATTTCTTGTATCAACTTCTAGTAAACTTAGTGCAGTAGTTTCTTCTAATCTGTCTATACGTTTTTCAATTTGCCCAATGTCTTGCATTGTAAACCTTTTAGATTCAATCTTTTCTAATGTAAGATCTGAATCATTAATTGTAAACGCATTAAGATTAACATTGTATAAATCTAATGAACCAGCCGGACTTGAAATTTCTTTTGGATCGAAACTTGATTGACCTATTAGATATTGTAAAGAATTATCACTGCGTGCTACAAGTTTATCTCTTCTTGGCATATAGTATTCAATGTCAGACGACATAACATCTGTGTTCTTTGGTATTTCATTTATTATTGAAGCAAATCCTGCTGACCCAAAATTTCCAGCAGAATCAACTACTGGTCTAAAATCTATTACATTACGTAATTCAATTTCTTTATTTTCTCTAGTAATAAAATTAGGAATCTTTGAATAGCTTACTGAAGCTGGGTAAGATTGAGCTGTAAAGAATTGTCCGGCTCCATGTGTAAAATGTCTGAACACTACATGAATGGGATTAGTTTGAGTCTGTCCTGGTCTTAGTATTAATCTAGCTAAATCATAATGATTGTCTCTTTGACCATTATCAATAATAAATTTACTTGATACATCTACTCCACTAGAGTTAGTGTCTTTTATTGAAGTAACATCAAATAAATCTGGTTTAGCTAAATGATATGATGTAACACCGTTCACTGTTGTAGGTCCTACAACTTTTGTTACAGTAGCTAATGTTTTTGTTCTTTGTATTGCAGAAGCAGCTACTGCTTTATTAATATAGCCCAATGCAACAATACTTTTACTCTTCGGTCCACCTGTTATTGAAGCAGATGTTGTTCCAGATCCTGAAACTGTTGGAGCAAACACTGCACTATCTACAGAAGCAAATACCCAATCTGAAGTATTGGTATAGGTTTCATTTGACAAAGTACTAAATGTAGCAGATCCACTTGCATCTGTTGTGGCAGTTAACTTTCTTTGTACTGTAAGATTGAAATCTGATAAAGCTTTTGGTCTGTTCTTAGGCAATTGAAATAAAAGATCGTGATTTTCTGTCGATCTTAATACTGTCTGTCCATTATCTTGTACAGGATTAAAGAACACTGTAGCTGAAGGACCAATACTTCGAGCTGTTCTAAAACTCTTGCCAGAGTACATTTCAATATTTTGTAGATAATACTTATAAGGACCTAAAGTTGAGCCAGGTATTCCAGTAACTCCACCTTTTTCTACAGCTTTAACTCTACATTGGCCTATAGCATTACCTGATGCATCAGCTGCATCAAATATTGTACAACTATCTACAAATGGTGTAGGAAGGCCTTTAGCTCCTCTATCAGTACCAGCTCCCATGTTAATACCATCACAGCCACTATCTTGTACAAAAACAAAATTTCCATAGTTAGCTGCAATCGCTTCATTATTTAAAGTTTTAGTGGCTTGAGCTCTGTCTACAGCAATCGGTAAAGAATTAGGCTGAACTCTATAACCGTCTACATACGCAATACCATCAGATATGTTTAATGTAAGAGATGAGTCTGTAGCTGAATCAAATTTAACAAGAAATTGTTTTGCAATATAATTTCCAGATTCTTCTTTAGTTCTTTTTGCTAAAACATCATTAATTGTATTGTATTCATCACCAGCTTCCGGCTGACTAGTCACAGCACCATTAATAATATTAGCAATGTTTATAAATTTATCAGTATCTGCTACAAGATCTTGTGTAGTAAGATTTAATCTAATACGATATCTGTCAGCACCTGGAGCAGATATGTTTGGTGAAGCTCCTTGATTATCAAATAATGTTGTATCATCAGCTGATGTTACAATATCTTGAGTTACAACAAATCCTAAAGCTTTACTCGGATTAGTTGTATATCTTGATATAATTTTTGATTGTGGTTGAGCATTTACAAAATGACCTTCAACATAAAAATCTCCATCAGCTACTGAAGCTCGAGTTCCTTGTCCTATTGCAGGATTTAGATTAGAATTTGCTGTTTGAACTGTAAGAGTAGTACCAGCTCCATTTGTCATGTTTTCCTGTGGTGACATTCGAATCGGAGCTGATCCTGCAGTTCCTGAAGATGTACTTGTATAATTAACATATAATGTTGCTGGCAATCCAGCGCCACTGTCTTGAAGAACATCTATGACTTTAGCTTTAACTCCAGATGAAGCTCCTGTGAATTCAGTATTGAGTATTCCTGGAGCTACAGAAGAATCCATAGCATTAGTTGAAGTATCAAGTTTAATAAATTCAATTTGATTATTAACCGTAACTCCACCAGGTCTTACCATAGCACCTTCTTTATAAAGGTTGTCGCCCATTCTTTCAATCTCTTTTTGTATAATGGTTTGAGATTGAGTTAATTCACGAGCTTGGAGAGTTTTACCACTGTTAAATAATATTCTATGAAAATTATTACTATCCTTAAAGTCGTCTTTATAGGTGCTACTGAATATTGTACTATTATATGCTGTTGCCATTATCTTACCTTAAATTGAAATAACTACTTTTATATCTTCTGTTTGTGCACCACTTCTAATAACTGGAGCTCTGTTTTCTAAATAATATATATCGAACTTGTCAGGGAATAGATTGTTGGTACCCATACCACCTTCACGACTAGAGGCTGGACCTAATGCACTTCCAGCAGCTGCAATTGTTGCTGTTAAACTTGCGCCACTGATTGTCTCTCCTGCTGCAAAAGCTTGATATCCAGTTGAATCACTTTGGTGTATATGTAACACAGAACTATCTCTTTGATCAACATATGCTTTAGCTCCAGATGATCCACCAGTAATAAGAGTGTCAACAGGAAATGCTACAGATCCTGTCATTTTAATATTTCTATTTGCTCTACCGACAGTGTCTGTAAATAGTGAAGATGAATCAGCTCCATGTGGATTTCTAAGTAACATAATTTGTCTGAAATCCTGTCCTATATTAAATGCTAAAGATTCTGCTCCACTTGGTTTAGTATTAAACATCATTTTGGTAGCTCTTAAGTCGTCTCTCGCATCTGCACCATGACCGTTTCTCGGGGCAAGAACTGGTCTAGCTTTAGCACCAGAGCCTCCTCCTCCTGATATTAA
>CEQL01139660.1_pt1 | contig 10484 bp, 9 predicted proteins | sample 356281 | NCBI WGS metagenome assembly CEQL01 (sample SAMEA2621203, study PRJEB7988) | marine metagenome | biome: marine biome (ENVO:00000447); feature: surface water layer (ENVO:00002042); material: "saline water (ENVO:00002010), including plankton (ENVO:xxxxxxxx)" | depth 5 m
TTTTTTTTAAGCAACCTTTAAAAAAGGTTGCGCCAAATTATATTTAAGTATCTCAACTATGCATAAATACTTATTTCACGTAAGAAAATGAAATGATTAAAGCTTTTTAATAAACATTTGTGATTTTTCTAATCCAAGAACATCTATCTTATCTTTAAATACAGCAATAAATGAATCAACAGCTATCTTATAATCTTCACGGTCACACCAACCATAATCATCAAAAATGATGATACCCCCTTTTTTTAATTTCCTAAAAGAAATCACTCCATCTTCCAAGACATATTCTTTTTCATGATTTCCATCAACATAAATAATATTAAAGAATGAATCCGGAAAAAAATGGACTTCCTTATGAGAAAATCCACGAATTGTTTCTACTTTATCTGAAACACCAGCTCTATCGATGTTCTCTTTATAAGTTTTAAAAATAGTTTTTTGTTTACCATCGTATTCAGAATACTCATCATAATCAGTCCAGGGGTCAATAGCATACACTTTACTACATTCATGCGCAGCATAAGTATTAGCAACCGATATAACATTAGCACCATAATGAGCTCCAATCTCTAAATAATTAATTGGCCTTTCAGAATACCAATCCACATCCAAAATTGGAAGCCAATTATGAGCTGTTCTATAAGCTGTTCCTTCAAACTTTGATTCATCAAGAAACAAAATTGTGTCTCCTAACTTCATAATGTTGTTATTTTCAAATAAAAATATTTTTTAAAAATAACTAAAAACTGTATAACTGGATAAAAATTTTACAATTAAAGTTATAGTCGTGGTTTTTCCAATTCATATAATGAGTAGTTGTGAGGCGTTTCTTCAATTCTTTCATAAGGATATGGCATAGTTGCACTACAAAATGTATTACATAACAGAACAAATCCTTTTGAAGGAAAATGATTCACTGTAAAAGGTTGTGCATTTTTTAATATGCGTCTTGGAAGAGAATCCATCAAAAGTCCAGTAAATGTTATTTTGTCTCCATCAGTTTTTATATATATTGTATCAGCGATTGCACCATTAAAGATTGGATTTTTTTCTGTAATATCTTTTAATCCAAAAATTTTTTTATCATCTGTTGAATCTATTATATCACAATCTATTTTTTTATAATCACAACATAGGGTCGCATATGTGGCATTGTAAATTTTGATATTATAAAAAGCATCATAATCGCATTTAAGATATTGATAATTACAATTTTCAGTTTGACTTTTTTTAAGATCGGTATACTCATCTTCTACACTAACCATATCTGCCGTGAAATCTTCAGAACGCTCATGATTGATATGTCGTGATAAGTTTACAAAACCCTTTTCACGATTACCAAAGGCAAGGTATTCTTCATAAGTAATTTTTGCTTTGGGATTCCAATCTTCTTTTGAAATTACTTTTTTCTCGTCATCTAACCTTAATGAGTGGTAATAAGGTAAAGTATCATAAAAAAAGACTTCTTTGATACTATCAGCATATAACTTATGAAATTCTTCTTTTATCTTAAATAATTTTAATGTTTTTTCTATTTTTATAATTTTATCCCTTTTTTCTTGTATATATTTCAAAGCTTGTTCATCAAAATCTTTTTCTTTTTGTAATTGTTCTTCGGTGATAACAGGTGTTTTGCTGCATCTTTCAGCAATACTTTTACTTTCTTTATAAAAATATCCACATAACTTACTCTCATTTCTTCTGCTTTTTATGTGTAACACACCAGGTATTATGTCAGCTTTAGTCCATGCCACTACCATTTTATGCCATTTACCACCTGAATATAGATCTAACTCTTCGTTTTTTTTAACGAGATTATCTCTCCATTCTTTTTCTTTATACATTTCATCCTTAGATAAAGCATTATCTAAATTGTCAATTAAACGATAACTATCAGAGCACGTAATGAACGTATCTTCTGAATTTTCAATTTGGTATTTACATAAATCATAAGGTAATCTTCCGATGGGTTTACATTTTACCCAGATATTACTACTAAAATCAAAATAATACAAATCGTTATTACTAAAATTATTTTTGAATCCAACTAATGGTTCAAAGCCGCTCATTAGTGTGTAACCTTTACCATTGTGTTTAAGTATTTTTTATATGAATTAAAACTAATTATTACTCATCACAGACAAATTCCATTATCATGGGAAAAACAGTAGAAATTACATTGGCACACTCTACAGCAACCTTTTTATGTTCTTTTTGTGTTCCATTTCCACTACGAAGCTGAATATAATGAATCCATGAACGAAGAGTTCCATTCATATACATTCGACTCATTGTGTTTCCTTCGGGTAACACTGCCCTGGCTTGTTCTTTAGCTATTCCGTTATCAAGGGCCCATGTATATGTATCTTTCGCATGAGCAACAAGAAGCTCTTGTCTATTTCTCCACTCATCATCAAGTTGCGTGTCGTCAGTTTCAATACTATTTTGACGATTCTTTTTATCTTGAAGCCGAGTTTCTCTTATTTCAGCACCAATGTCAGCAACGGCATATCTCTGAGAAAATTCTTGAAATGAAAAAGACCTATGTCGTAAAATTTGCCTGGCAATATCACGAGTAGTTTCGATCTCTAAACAAACACTTACCATTTCTAACGGAGACCAATGGTCATTCTTCATTAAATATCTAACCAGCTTTTCTCCTGTTGCCATATTAGATTGATTAGCAGGATTGGAGACTCGAGCACAATATGCTACTAAGTCCAACATAGTGGTCCCATGACTCTCATCACATGGCACTGAATGACTTACAATTCTCACGCTCATAGTATATAATATACTTTAAACTCCATTTAGATTGTTTAATCAATTAATCATCCATAGTTTTATTTCCAATACTTAAAAGTGGCAAATCTTTATGAATATGAAGCTCTTCGTATATTATATGAGCAATTACAATTCCCTTAGCCATATCAACAACATATCCTGTTAATAGGTTATCAAATATATAATCACCCAAGAAAGATGAAAATATTGTAAATAGAAACAAAAATTGAATATTTCGTGTAAGGTTTTTCTTAATAAATCGCCAATTGATACGATAGTGATTAGGAACATGAAGAAGAACCATGAAAGGAAAAAACGCAATATTATAAGCTGAAAAGAGAGAAATCAATAAAGAACTCCAAATAAAACGAGGTATTCCAAAAACACGTGGCATATCGTGACGAAAATGAATAATTGAGGATAACAAAAACAATGTAGCCAAAACATTTTGATCAGTAAAATGTAAGACATGACTATACACTAATGTGAATCCGTTTATTTGAAGGAGCTCAGAAGTAATATTATGCTGATTGGCATGAATTAAATCAGTAATTCCATGAGGTGCTATAACAGTGCTCACTGCTTTTTGTAGAATAATTGGTTTCAAGATAATCATCTTTATATTGAAATCAACACATTAATTTTAAGATTTTTACTCAAGTAAGAATACCTTGATGCGATTCAAGCATTACAAGTCCTACAACAATAATAAACATTGCCACTAAATGAGTGTAATTAATTTTCTCTCCAAGTATCAAATAAGATGATAATAATACAAATACAGGTAATGTAGCGAGAAGAAGACTTACATGATACAATTTGTGGATTTTAATCATGTTAAAATATACAAAAGCAAATCCAAGACTGACACATCCGGCAAAAATAAGAATACCCCATAATAAAGGTGCGTCCTTAGCAGTCATTAAAAGATTCATATCGCTGTTTATTCTCTCTTTATTAAATAAAAAAAGATAAGCCAATAGAATCATTATTAAGTTAATACCAGCAACCATAACCATTACAGTTTCAACGGATACTTTCTTGGTTAACATTTTTACAACTACACCACGCACACTAAAAATGAACATGGCCATTATAAATAATAATAGAGCATACATCAATATATAATATACTAAGAAAGAATCTTAACCTATTATATGAGCAGTAGAAAATCTTCATCAGTAAAAAGGGTAAAAAAAAGGCACATGCCAAATCCCGAAGCCTCAAGATTTAGACAGTCGTCCCCGGTGAATTTACAGTCTTTTGAGCGACACCTCAACAATTTACATTTAATGGGGAGAAACTCACCTGTAGTATTAGTTCCTGGACAACAATATAGTTCACAAACTGCGTCACCAATTCCTCCAATCGAAGTAAGATTAGAACAAGAAAAAGCAGACAAAGAAGAAAGGTTAATGAAAAATGAAGATAACTCAAAATTCACAGAACAAGAAGATACCTTCGGCCAATTTGTGTCTATCGATAGAGGAGGAAAAAGAAAAAAACGACGAACACGCAAAATTAAAAAAAAAATCAGAAAGACGCGCAGAAAAAAATACAAATCAAAAAGAAAAAGCAGGAGAAAATCTAAAAGTCGTCGCTAAGGTCAAACGTGCGTAAATCATTATGACTGGTATTATTTCCAACATTGGCTTTAGCGTATTCCGCAACTCTTGATTCAAAAAAGTTTGTTCGGCATTCTAAATTGCTTCTGTCCATAAATGGAAACGGGTTTTTGGCATTCCATTTCTTATTATAACCAAGTTGAAGAAGTAAACGATCCGCGACAAATTGTATATATTCTGTCATTAGGATTGAATTCATTCCCAACATAGCACAAGGAATACTGTCAATAATAAAATTCTTCTCAACTTCGATAGCATCTTCAAACATACCATGAACAGTATCTTCTGACAACTTGTTTTTAATCATTGAATATAGAAGAACAGCAAACTCGACATGAAGACCCTCATCTCTACTAATTAATTCATTTGAAAAGGTAAGACCAGGCATTTTTCCTTTTTCCTTTAACCAAAAAATAGAACAAAACGCACCTGAGAAAAAAACACCTTCTACGATAGCAAATGCGACTAATCTTTGAGCAAACGAAGCTTCTTTGTCATTAATCCATTTAAAACACCAATCAGCTTTTTGTTTAATACAAGGAATATGTATAATGGCGTTAAAAATTTTATCTTTTTCAACTTCATCTTTGACATAGGTATCAATTAACAAACTATAGGTATGAGAATGGATATTTTCTATTGCTTCTTGGAACCCATAAAAGAATTTAGCTTCCAAAATCTTTACTTCATTAATAAATCGCTCACCTATATTCATATTTACAATTGTATCACTGGAACTAAAAAATGCCAGTATATGTTTAATAAAATATTGTTCATTATCATTAAGAGCATTCCAGTCGTCCATATCGCGACTAAAATCTATCTCTTCAGGGACCCAAAAAGTTGATACTGCCTTATTATACATATCCCATACTTTAGGATATTTAATAGGGAAAATGGTAAGCCGGTTGTCTTCTTGTTGAAGTAATTCCTCACTATATGTCTGTTCACTAAAATCCGACATATAGTATGAACATACAAAATTTTAAGCCTTTGTCATAAATATTAAGCACTACATGTTAAACAAGGTTCATCATCATCGTCATCATAAACGGTGTTAGCTTTTTCAGGAGAACCTCCTGGCGTATTACTGGAAGAGCCTTTTTGTTTTTGCTTGGCGAGTGTTGGATCAATAGTGAATTGTTGAGTCTTAACACGAGGTCTCGTGCGAAGGTAATAACTTCCTGTTTTTAATCCCTTACTCCATCCATAAAAATGCATACTTGATAATTTCTTAAAATCTGGTTCCTCCATAAAAATATTTAAGCTTTGTGATTGACAAACGAAAGGTCCTCGTTGAATAGATAAATCAATTAATGCTTTTTGCTTTATTTCCCAAACAGTTTTATAAATAGCTTTCATATCGTCCGGTATTTCATCTATATTTTGAACACTCCCTTCATTCAATAAAATAGTATCTTTCATTTTATTGTTCCACAGTCCACGTGAAATCAAATCACTAATTAGATACTTATTCATTACAACAAACTCTCCACTCAAAGTCTTTCGCTTGAAAAGATTATTTGTAAAAGGTTCAAAACTTTCATTAAAACCCATAATTTGACTTGTAGAGGCGGTAGGCATAGGTGCCACTAAAAGACTATTACGAAGGCCGTTGAGGACAACATCATATTTTAATTTTTCCCAATCATATCTATCACTTGGGGTAACACCCCATAAATCAAATTGAAGGTGACCAGATGAAGCAGGAGAACCCATAAACGAAACGTAAGCCCCTGGATGAGTTGCGTCCAAATTTTGAATTTCAAATTCATTTAATTTTAAATACTCAGCATTCTCAAGAGAATTTACAACATCTTTTCCCTCGGTATTTAATTTATGAATAATATTACTTCTTTTCTTTGAAATTTCCATTGAAGTTTCAACAGCAGCATGATAAATTGTCTCAAAAATATTTCTATTCAAAACTTGAGCTTCCTCACTTTCAAAAGGAATCCGCAAAATAGCAAAAACATCAGCTAATCCTTGAGTTCCAATTCCCACTGGCCTATGTTTTAGATTAGATCTCCGAGTCTTAGAAGTGGGATAAAAATTTTTGTCAATAATTTTATTGAGATTTTTTGTTATAACTTTAACAGTGTCATGAAGTAAATCATAATCATATGTTAATTTATCATCGTCCTGGCGTATATAAGACGGAAGACAAATACTTGCCAAATTACAAACCGCGGTTTCTTCGTGATTAGAATATTCCATAATTTCACAACAAAGATTACTTGACTTGATAACACCAAGATTTTTCTGATTAGACTTTTTATTAGCAGCATCTTTATAAAGAATATACGGGGTTCCGCCTTCAATTTGGCATTCCAAAATCTTAAACCATAAATCTTGAGCGTTTACTTGTTTAACAAACATACCTTTTGATTCATAATCTTCGTATAATTTCTTAAAATCTTCCCCATAAGAATCAGACAAACCTTTACAAACATCGGGACACATCAGACTCCACAATCCATTATCTTTTACACGTTCCATAAATAAATCACAAACCCACAGGGCTAAAAATAAATCTCGACATCTTTCTTCTTCACTTCCATGATTCTTACGTAACTGTATAAAAGCTTCAATATCAGCATGCCAGGGCTCAAGATACATAGCAAAACTACCAAGCCGTCTGGACCCTTGGTCAACATATCTGGCAGTCATGTTAAGGACACGAAGCATAGGAACAAGACCAGTAGATCTTCCATTAGTGCCACGGATATAACTCCCTTTGGCACGAACATTATGGACATGAAGGCCAATCCCGCCTGCGAATTTGGAAATCAAAGCACAGTCTTTAACTGTATTATAAATTCCGTCCAAACTATCACTTTCCATTGCCAATAAATAACAAGAAGACATCTGTTGATGTCTTGTCCCTGCGTTAAATAAAGTAGGTGTAGCATGTGTAAAAAATTTTTTACTCATTAAATCATACGTTTGGAGGGCGTCTTTAAAATCATCGTCATGAATCCCAAGGGCAACTCGCATCCACATATACTGAGGACGCTCTACGATTTTACCGTTTACTTTGGTAAGATACGCACGCTCCAAGGTCTTAAACCCAAAATAATCAAAAGAATAATCCCGTTCATGATCAATATAACTATTCAATTTTTCTTTATTTTTCATAACTACTTCATACAATTTATCGTTCACAAGAGGACTCGAGTTTCCCTCTATGTCTTTGTTATCATACATAATTTGAATAGTTTCACTAAAAGAGGGACTTGTATTTTTATGGTGGTTAGAAATAATAATTGCGGCAGCTAATTTACCATAGTCAGGATTTTCAATCATCATACTACTACACAATTGGGCAGCAAGTTCATCCAGCTCTGAAGTATTTACACCATCGTAAATACGGGATACAACCTTCTGTGCTATATCAAAAACATCCACAGTGAGACCATGTGATTTCTGCTGTAATCTTTTAAGAACTTTGTCAAAGCTAACATCTTCAGTTTCACCATTCCTCTTCACAACCTTCATACTATATTTATTAGAAATAAGATTTTTATGTTAGTTGTATAATTAATTTAGTCCAAACCCCTTATTTAAATTCTTTACCATGAATACATGGATTCGATCTTATGGTTTAAATCGTGTTCATACAAAAATAAGCATTTAGTCGGAGGAAAGTGTGCTTCGTTAGGAGAATTACATCATCTTGCCAGGATGCTTAATTTTGATATTGCTGACGGATTCGCAATAACAACAAAGATGTATGATGATTTTATAGAGAGAAACAAAATACATTCATCAATTCAAACTTCACTCGATTCCGTGGACATTAATGATTTAGACAATTTAGAAGAGACATCAAATAGATTAATTAACTTGGTGACACAAGGTTCATTTACATCTGAAGAAGAATTACTTATTTCAAAAACATATAATGATTTATGTGAACTTTACAGAACAGAAAATTTAGAAATAGCAGTTCGTTCAAGTGCTATCGCCGAAGATTTACCTAACGCCTCATTTGCTGGACAACAAGATACATATCTCAATGTGCGTGGTGTTAATGATTTGATTTCATCTATAAAAAGATGTTTTGCTTCTCTCTTTAATACACGAGCTATTTCCTACCGAAAAACTCATAACATACAGCTGGATGATGTAAAAATATCGGTAGCCATTCAAAAAATGGTGAGGTCTGATATAGGCTCTGCTGGTGTGGCATTTTCCATTGATCCTGAAACTGGTTACGATAAGGCAATTGTTGTTAACTCAGCGTATGGATTAGGAGAATTAGTTGTTTCAGGGGGCGTAAAACCAGATGAAATTATATTAGACAAACGTATTCTTCGTCACATCGATGGGGACCCCGTTCTAAGTAAACAAAAAGGCAAAAAACTAACAAAGATTGTATATGATCCCCATGGAGGAGTAACGGAGATAGACACGACTCAAGAAGAACTTAATACTTACAGTATAACCAACGCACAAGTAATAGCTTTAGGGAGGGCAGTTCTTCTTCTTGAGGAAAGTTATTCCAAAATGTTCAAAAAGAAGTTAGGAGTTGACGTGGAATGGGCTATTGACGGAAAAGACCATAAAATTTACATTATTCAAACACGTCCTGAAACAGTTCATAGCAACGATACCTTCATGGAAATGACAAAATATATTTTAAAAGAAGAATCAGAAATTTTGGCAACTGGAGTAGCTGTTGGGGATAAAATTAGTACAGGAAAGGCAAGACTTCTAAAATCAATGAAAGACCATCATTTGTTTCAGGAAGGTGAGATATTGGTTACCGATATGACAACACCAGATTGGGAACCAATTATGAAAAAATCATCAGGTATTATTACCAACAAAGGTGGAAGAACATGCCATGCTGCTATTGTTGCTCGGGAAATGGGACTTAATGCTGTAGTAGGTGCCGGGAACGTAACTGAGATTCTTGAAAATGAACAGGAAATAACTATTACCTGTGCTTCTGGCGAAACAGGAAAAATATTGAAAGGAAAGTTAAACTTTGATATTCATAAAATTAAAGTTGAATCAAATATGGAACTTCCCTTAAATATGATGTTAAATGTGGGTAATCCCGAAAGCAGTTTCAGTAGCTCATTATTACCTAATAAAGGCGTTGGTTTAGCACGAATGGAATTTATTGTAAGTAACTATATTAAAATCCACCCTTTGGCATTGTGTGATTATCCAAAAATAAGAGAAGACGTTCGAGAGAAAGTAACAGAAGAACTGGGGAGTGATCATATAGATGGAAGATGGTATTTTATTAAACGTTTAGCAAGAGGAATGGCCAAAATAGCAAGTGCTTTTTATCCAAACGATGTTGTGGTGCGTTTATCAGATTTTAAATCTAATGAATACCGTAATCTTGTTGGAGGCGAACTTTATGAGCCAAATGAAGAAAACCCTATGATTGGTTGGCGTGGAGCTTCAAGATACTATTCACCTGAATATGAAAAAGGATTCGAGTTAGAATGCGAAGCAATAAAATACGCAAGAGAGAAAATGAAAATGACAAATATAGTTGTTATGATTCCTTTTTGTAGAACACCAAATGAATGTGAACTTGTAATTAATAAAATGAAAGAATACGATTTAGTCCGAGGAGAGAACGGACTTAAAATATTTTTAATGTGTGAAATTCCATCGAACGTTATTGAAGCTGACCATTTCAGTCCAATGATTGACGGAATTTCAATCGGAGGCAATGATTTACTTCAATTAACATTAGGAGTAGATAGGGATAGTGACAGAATTACACATCTCTCCAATGATGAAAATTTAAGCTATCGTCGCATGATAGAAATGGCAGTAAAAACATACAAAGCAAATGGTGTTAAAGTAGGATTTTGCGGTCAACAACCATCAGATAGTATCGAATTCTGTCGATTTTTGGTAGAAACCGGTTTGGATTCAATATCAGTTACACCAGATTCAGCACTAAAAACTATTGCCAACTTAGGAAAAAAAGAATCTCAGAATAAGGAAAACAAATCAAAATAATGTATTTCCTATGATTACATGGTTTTTATTGTGCTACGCCACGGCCAATCTTGCTGGAACAAAGAAAACCGTTTTACAGGC
>CEQL01339990.1_pt1 | contig 10464 bp, 8 predicted proteins | sample 356281 | NCBI WGS metagenome assembly CEQL01 (sample SAMEA2621203, study PRJEB7988) | marine metagenome | biome: marine biome (ENVO:00000447); feature: surface water layer (ENVO:00002042); material: "saline water (ENVO:00002010), including plankton (ENVO:xxxxxxxx)" | depth 5 m
AGAATAAAATACGATGAAATCTCACATATCAAAAGTCGTCAAGAGTTAACGACCTATTTAAAAGAAATTACTTATAGTTTGAAAAAGTGAATGATGGATAATCTATTTGTTTATACATTTTACAGATTCAAAGATATTAACAAAATTGATGAATATAAAAATATTTTTGAAAAATATTTATTGAATAAAGATATCAAAGGCACAATTCTAATCGCAAATGAGGGAATCAATGGATCTATATCTGGCCCAAAAAAGAGTTTAGACAGATTTATTAAACTAATGAAGTCATGCTTAAATATAAGGAAGCTAGAACTAAAAGTAAACCAGACAGAATTTTTTCCATTCAATCGAATGAAAGTGAGGTTAAAAAAAGAAATAGTCTCACTTGGGAAGGGTGATATTGATGTGAATAAATTTCGCGGTAAATTAATTAAGCCAGAAGAGTGGGATAATATTATTGCTAATAAAGATACAAAAATTATTGATGTTAGAAATGATTTTGAAGTAAGTATTGGAAAATTTAATGGCTCTATAAATCCTGTGACAAAAAGTTTTAGGGAATTTCCTTCCTCTCTACAAAAGATGAAATTAAAAGAAAATGATAAAATTGCTATGTATTGTACTGGTGGAATAAGATGTGAAAAAGCTTCAGCTTATTTAAAACAAAATGGCTTCAAAAATGTACTTCAACTAGATGGAGGTATAATTAAGTATTTAGAATTTTATAAAAATAAAAATAAAAGTAAATTATGGAAGGGTGAATGTTTTGTATTTGATGATAGGGTAACAATAAACACTAAACTAGGTAAAGGAAGATATTTGCAGTGTTATGGTTGTAGACGACCAATAACAAAAAATGATACTAAGTCAGTTTTATATCAAAAAGGCGTTACTTGTCCCTACTGTTTTTACGAGAGAACATCTAAACAGAAAAGTAGATCCGTACAAAGACAAAGACAAATAGAATTAGCCAGACAAAAATAAAGAGATAATTAAAATTATTTACTATTTTTGTTCTTAACTAATTTATTAATATATTTTAAATATTTTTCCCACTCATCAGATGATATTATAAATCCAATGCACTCTTTTGAACCACACTTACATATATGATCCCTAAAATCATCTTTATCAAAAGAATAACCATAGTCATATGATAATTCCTCACCTTTTTTAATACTTTTTAATGATCGTATCCAAATTTCATCTTTAATGATATCTACCTCACAATTAGGTGAACAGGAATGATTTACAAACCTTGCTTTGTTATAATTTGGAGAACCATCAATATCGTATCGTTTATTAAGCTCGAATATATATACTGAACCTGTCTTATTTGAATTTAAATATTTTTTTATTCTTTTTTCGGATCGTTTATCGCCCTCAGAACGTGTGACTTTTTCACCAATATACTGGATAATTTTTGTATTTTTTCTTATGTTTCTAGTTGCAAAAACTCCATGACCATGAATTTTTGAATTTTTAACTTTCCACATTTGTTACAACTAATTTAATAACTATAAAAACCTAACATTTTCAAACAAATTTGTCATACACAGAGTATAAATTAATCCATTAAATAAAATAATAACTTACTGAAACAAACTATTAAATAAAATAAAATGAATAAATTGATACTTAGGGTCACACAAATTTCAAATAATTATTATTTCTCTGAAAAAATTGTTATGTTAAATAATTTTTTATAAACTCTAGTAAACTTCCATTCTTAAATAGTAGTCCTTTAATACCAAAGTTTTTAGCACATTCTATGTCACTTTTGCTATCGCCAATCATCAAAGTGTTTTTTTTATCAAAGTCCCATTTTTTCTGAGCAAGTTCTAACATTCCTGTGTTTGGCTTTCTTAAATGTTGCATATTATCATACTTGATATTTGATATTTCAGGATGGTACGGGGAATAAAAAAAATCGTCTATTTGAGTATCTATTTTTTTCAATTCCCTATTTATATAAGAGTGAAGTAAATCTACATCCCTTTCATTATAAAATCCTCTTGTAATACCCGACTGATTTGTAACAACAAAAACATAAAAATTTTTTTCTTTCATATATTTAATGGCTTTTTTTGAATCTTGTATCCATTCAAAATCAGAAATCTTATATACATACCCTTTATCGATATTGATCACTCCATCTCGATCCAAAAATATTGCTGGTTTATTCATTCACTAAATAATATTGTTATTGTTTATATCGAATACTTATTCTAAATATCTATAAATATAACTTTATATTCGTATATATATTAATATAAAGTTAGAAATTATGAAAAATTTTAGACTTTATTTACTAAGCACATAATTCAGTTTTTCTTTTTATTACGAACTGAATATATAAAAAATCCGATTGGCAGATAATAAATAACATTAATCCAATTATTAAAGAAATTTTGGGACGGAATTATTGGCCACAAAGTGACTATGAAGCAGGCAATCAGGCATATTTGAAAGTCTGAGAGAAGATATTCTTTTTTTCTAATATATATATAGCCATGATAATATATTAGCTGAATAATTTTAATAGAGACTATCAATATAAAGGTTAAGCCTAAAATACCAGTTTCAGCCAAAAGCTGTAAATATGAATTATGTGGATGTGTAGAACATGCATCTTTTGTTTCATTGATATTAAATTTAGTATCATTACATAAAATACGGAACATTTTTGGACCCTGTCCAAATAATGGATTGTCCATAAACATGCGCCAAGATCCCAAAAAATAATTATGATGTACATTGCTAAACATCTTAATTTCACCTGAGCCCTCTCCTGACATCTGATTAATTGTATGATCTATATTTCTCTCCTTAATATCCGTATTATATAGAGCCAGCAGTGCCATAATTACAATTGATATTAAAAAAGTAAAAAATCTAATTTTTTTATACTTAGATAAAAAAATGATTATAAAAACGGTAGACAAAAATAAAAGAGCCAATGCAGTTCTTTCACCTGAAATAAAAATTAATACATCAGTAAGTACTAGAATTAATAATATTAATGAGATATAAGATTTTTTTAGATCAAAACTATAAATTAATAAAGCTAATAAAAATGGAAATAGTCGCGCAAGGTAACCTCCAAGAATTAATTTATCATTAAACGGCAAAGAAAGTCTTACGCCTGCATGCTCGACACCAAATAGACTTATGCCATTAAAGTACTGATAATAACCGTCTATCAATGCAAATATAAAAGTAGATAACAATATAATAGAAAAATTTTTTATTAATTTATTATTGTGTTCAATTAAATACCAAACACACATAGCAAATAAACCAAACCTAAAATAAAATAATGAACTTTCTAAAGAAAAAAAACTAGATTCAGATAGAATAGATCTAATTACCAGATAAAAGTAAAAAAATATAAAAAAAATAAAATATTTATTTTTAAAATATTGAATTTTTTTTTCTTTCAATATTAAAAATGTGACTGATATTGCAATAAAAGAAATAAAAAAATCAGGTAAAAAAGGTCCTGACAATAAAACAAGAGGTAGTAAGTACAGTAACCAAGAGCTGGTTATAATTATATATTTATTTACCACAGGGATAACCCATTACATTTTTTCTTAAAAAAAATACTTATAAAAAAAATTTGAGATTTATAAAACCCTCTATATATCTTTTCTACTATTAAAAAAAGAACTAGAAACAATAACATAGATGATACCGACTATACCTCCAATTATAAGTGAGTAAAGAATCGTTATCAATGGTTTCTTCATTGACTCAAAATTAGCTACTGCAAAACTATAGACAATAAATTCACTGGGGTTAGAATTCTCAAAAGTCTTTAAAGCAAGTAGCAAGTGTGATGAAACTAAACTATTTTTGTTATATTGAATCTTTGCTTTCAAATTCAAAAATCCTTCCGACATTAGTAAAAGATCTTCTTCTGAACGACTTTTTAATAATTCTATTTCTTTATAAATTGCTGTATATCCTCTTAAATAAAATGGGGCTGTATCAAAATTATTATTAAATTTTTCAGAGCTACCGTTACCCATACCACTATTACTCTCTGACTGAGATAGAGCACTGGCATTAAGAGAATTGGTCTCTATACCTAAAGTTTTTGCAATCTCTGCCTGTTCCGTCAAATAAACGATACGCTTTTTAATTTTATCTAACTCATTTTTTTTTATTAAACTCAATTCAACATCCAACTCATTTAATCGTCTCTCAATTTTAAAATCTATAGATTGAGCTAATTGAGTGACATTATTAATCACCGCTAATTTAACATTCTCTAATGATTGAATAATCACTTCTTCAGTTATCTTTACTCCCTCATCAGTATTAGGCCAAACAAACGAAAATTTTCTTTGAATTTGATCTCCTAAAACCATTTCTGCTTTTGGAGTCTTGCTAAGTTTAAATGATCGAGCATATCTGGTTAGAGCTTGATTCACACTTTTCTCGTCTAAATCGCTAATTCGGCGTTGTACAAATTCATTTGTTCTTAATATATCTACAACGGAGTCAAGGTCATTCAATTCTCGCTCAAATAATTTAAAAAAATTTTCGCTATTAATTAGTAAACTTCGATCATTTTCAGATAAAATGTCGTTTAATGAAATAAGGTTAATGAAATTTGAGGACTTTGCACTTTGAAGAGGAACTGATATTTTAAATGACTCTGACTCTCTGCTATTTAAATAAATACCCACTAAAAAAGCTAAAAAAATTATTAAAATAATCTTTAATTTTTCTCGCCACAATAATTTTATAATTTCAAACAAATCAATTTCGTTTTCATATTTTTTTGATGTTTCAACCATTAATGCCTCTTAAGTTTAAAATTTCTATATTACCGTTGAATGGTTATACATTTATATTGCAAAACGATACATATTTTAAGTATCTTTTTCTTGATGATATCAAAAAATCTAAAATAAATTGAATTATACTTGATTTTAAACTAATACTTACGAGATACACATTTTTTCTATGTACTTTTCACTCACAGCCTACTGTCTATTAAGTTTTATATCAATGTTTTTGTTAGCTAAGGTTTCTTATAAATTGAAACTTGTTGACTTACCAGATGAAAGAAAAGTTCATTCGAAACCTGTCGCTTATACAGGCGGCATAATAATTTCAATTATTTTATTTCTTTCAATCTTATTTTTTGATATTTCAAATAGTTATTTAATTTTTATATTATTAATGGCTTTGATAATTTCTATATTTGGATTAATTGACGATAAATATCACATAAATGCTACTAGTAAACTATGCCTACAAATAATTCCTATTTTATATTTAATTTTTTTCCACAATCTTAGCTTAGACCACCTAGGCAATTATAATTATATTAATTTGAACACAGGGATCTTAGGAGTTCCTATAACTCTAATTTGTGTATTATTTTTAATTAATTCATTCAATTATTTTGATGGCTTAGATGGAACATTGGGATTTTCAAGTTTATCTACAATATTTATTCTATTATTTTTATCTGATAATGAAGAAATTAATTTTTTTTTATTAGTTTTATTGATACCTCTAATCGTATACTTGTTCTTTAATTTTTCTATTTTTAAATTACCTAAAATTTTTATGGGAGACAATGGCAGTTTATTACTTGGGTTTATAATATCTTTTATATTAATATATTTAAGTAACCAAAATGTGATTCATCCAATATTAATAGCATGGTCTATTGTCATTTTTGTATATGAGTTTTTATCTGTTAATCTTATTCGTTTAAGTAGAAAGAAAAATCTTTTCTTAGCTGGGAATGATCACTTACATCATATATTATTTAAGAATACTAATTCTCTTTTTCTAACAAATTTTTTAATTTCTTTACTTAATATTATTTTTTTTATTATTGGCTATATTAGTTTTGTATTGATTAATTCAATGATATCTCTGATTTTGTTTATACTTTTATTTTTTGTTTTCTATACATTTAGAAGTCTTTATTCAGAAAAGTGAAAATAAATTAAAGTATAATAAATTTATTTGCCTAAGTATTAATTTTAAAAAACTTTAATACAGTTGTATGAAGTTCAGATACATGTGACTCTTGCTTGGGTGCATACTTTGCTATTTCATCAGTAAAGTAAGCAAAACCTTTATTTTGATGTTCTCCATTTTTGATAGCAACAAAAGTTACCAATTTGTCCAATTGAAATTTTTTTCCATTTATTAAAATAGTTGTTTCTTTGGTAATTTCTGAGGGATAAGTTAAAACAACAAAAATATCTTTTCCCCTGTTATCTATTTGCCCGAATAGCTTTTCTTTATTATCAACCATAATTTCTGATAATCTTTGCTCAGCTTTCTTTGCTTTTTCAGGAGTATCAAAAGATATTAAAAAATCTCTTGTCATTCTAGGATTTACATTTGAAAAGTCTATATCAACAAGATTTAAAAATGACTTATGATTTTTAAGTCGGTAATAAAATTTAATTTTTTCATATAGCTTTTGTGACAGTCCTGTTGCAATAATCACTTCAGTATTTTCTATATTAAGAATATCATGAAGCATGTAGTCGTATACTCTAAGCATCTCTAAAAAAGGGTCCACATTTTTATTAATGTACCACTCTGGATTTTTTAAGTGCGCTGAATCACTTAATAGAGAGTTGTAAAAATAATGGTGTTGAATATGTGCGCCTGCATTTAAGAATAATGTTGAAAAATTTGGTTTCTTTTTTTTGAAAAGTTTTTTATGAATTTCATAGAGTAGCATATCTAAAAATAGTGCTTTCCTCCAAGGCTTACTAAAGACAGTAATGGCGTATTTAGCTAATGGAATCCATCGGGTAGGATTGACTAAAACAAAGAAGGAAATAGTTAAATTAAGTAGTGTCCTGAATGTTAGTTTTGACTGTGAATTATCATTAACTGCTTGAACCAATGCATCTTTTACAGCATTACTAAAATAACTACTGTCACATGAAGTCTGAGTCCAAGGATCAGGAATAAAATAAGCTGGACTCATTAGGTTATTTGAAGCATTCATAGGACTTATAGCTCCAACTGTAAAATTTGCTCTTTCTACCTTTTCAAAGAACTGTTCTAACGGTGAATTAACAATATCACCTAATCTGAAAATTTTATGCTCAGAGTAAGTTTTTCCAGTATGAACTGACGGCCATTGAATCCAAGGCTCAAGATTAATGTAATCATCCTCAGCTTTAGTAGAAATATTAGTTTTTTCAGTTAGTTTTTGAAAACCTGGTAATAAATTTCCAGCCTTCGTATAAAGTGGAACAGCATCGAAATTTAATTCATTAAGTTCTAATAAAAGTAGATTTTTCATTTAAATAATTTCTAGGATCATTAATCTTAATCGAGTTAAATTTATTAATTTAAATATTTTTCTAATATTAACAATGTTAATTTTTTTAAAAAAATTATGTTCTCTCATCGAGTAATTCTTGATAGATGTTCAAATGTTTTTGAATAATTTGCTCTATAGAGAATTTTTTTTCAGCTAAATTCCTGCCAGCTTTACCCATTGATCTACGTTCTTTGGGATGACTCATTAGCCATTGTAATGCATCAGCTAACTTTTCAGGATTTTTTGGAGGGACCAATAAGCCTGTTATGTTGGGAATTATAGCATCTCGGCAACCTGGCACATTTGTAGTTACTATTGCTCTACTAGCAGCAGCGGCTTCAATTAATGCTTTTGGTAAACCTTCACCGTAATATGATGGAAGACAAACTATATGAGATTTTTCATATAAAGAAGGAATGTCATTTTGAAAATCCAATACTTCAACAATATTTTCATCAATAATACTTTTTAATTCTTTTTCATTGAGGCTAGTTGGATTACCAGGGTCAATTTTTCCAGCTAGAATAAAATTAGCCTGTATTCCTCTATTCCTGATTATTTTTGCAGCAGAGACAAAGTCAAATACACCTTTGTCATGCAGAAATCGAGAGGCAAAACATATAGTCAGAATATCATTTTTCTCCTTTAAATTAATAAATTTAGATAAGTCTACCCCTGATCCGTTAAACAGTAATATTTTTTTTTTATCTAAGATACCCCAATTAACTAGTGTTTTTCGATCATCTGAATTTTGTACTATAACTCTCTGATTTGAATGTGTGAAAGCCAAGTAAAACATAATATAAAATAATTTTTGTAAAAAATAATTCCACCATCTTTTTTTATTAAATAAGATTCCTAAGCCGGTAATAGCTGACACAATACAAGCAACTTTTGTAAAATGAGATGCTATGCCGCCATATAAATAAGCTTTTATAGTTATTAAATGAACTATATCTGGCTTTAATTGACGTAAGATTTGCCAAATAGAATATAATGATCGCAATTCTTTAAATGGATTGATGCTCCCACGTTCAAGTGGTAAATGAAAACAATTGATTCCTTTTTTTGACAGAAATTCTAAAGTTTCTGTATTTGAATTTCCTAACTCACCGTATCCTACTTTTACATCATATCCATTCTTCATAGCTGCGTCAGCAATTTCTAGTCTATGTGAGATAAAAAAGCTTAATGGATTTGTAATTATAAGTAATTTTTTTTTCATAATAAATTAATGATTTTCCTTTAACCATGCCTGAAACATCAAAACATCCCACAAATCTGATTGCCAATTTCTATGTCCAGAGAGGTGCTCTAACCATTTTTGTCTAATTATTTTAGAATTTAAATAACCTTCATAATGTAATCTTTTTTCATCTAATAGATCCTCAGCCCAGTCTCTCAGTGGTCCTCTTAGCCACGAGTCGAGAGGCACAGCAAAGCCCATTTTAGGCCTTTCTGTTAGATTATTTGGAACATATTTATTTAATATTTGTCTCAAAATCCATTTTCCACTTCCATTTTTAATTTTAAGAGATTGTGGAATTTTCCATGCTAATTCAATAAGCTTGTGATCTAGAAAAGGTGCCCTTGTTTCAAGTGATGATGCCATTGCTGACCTGTCGACTTTGACGAGAATGTCATCTGGTAAATAAGTTAGTAAGTCTAAAACCATCATTTTCTGTTGATCGCTAAGATTAGTAAGCTCCGGCCGCAAATTTGTTAATAACGTGCCTGGCTCTTGGCTATTTATTACTACTTCAGAGGGATTTTGCCAGTGAGAACATAAGATATAATATAGATCAAGCGCGGTATCTGCTTCTAATGTATTTGCACCTTTGTGCATTTTGTCCCCGAAACTAGTGTATTGACCTGATCCAGGTAAAAGGTGTGCTATTTTATACCAATTTTTTGGAGATATTGAATGGATCCGAGATTTTAAAAATTTTCTCAAAGCAAGTGGCATTAAACGTAATATTTGCCAAAATTTTTTACTAATTGTATACCTGTTATAACCGCAAAATAGTTCATCTCCTCCGTCACCTGAAAGTGAAACTTTAACATGTTGTTTAGCAAGTTGAGATACTAGAAACATTGGAATTTGAGAGGAGTCAGAAAACGGCTCATCATAAATAGTCGATAATTTGGGAATTACATCTAGTGCCATTTTAGGAGAAACATAAAGTTCAGTATGATCAGTGTTAAGATGGTTTGCTATTTTTTTTGCATATTCTGCCTCACTATAAGCATCCTCGCTAAAACCTATGGTAAAAGTCTTGATTGGATAATTCAATTGTGATTGCATTAATGCCACTATTGTTGAAGAGTCTATACCTCCAGAAAGAAATGCTCCAATAGGTACATCAGATATCAATTGTTTTTTTACAGACTGTTGTAATTGATTTTCTAAGTTATTTTTTATTTCTTCCTCATTGTGAAATAATTTATTGTTGTTTCCGTAAATTGCACATTCTTTTAAGGACCAGTAAATTATGGAATGAGGTAAAAAGCCTTTTTTTAAATCATTATAAGTCAATTTTAAATAATTACCTGGTAATAATTTATAAATATTCTTGTATATTGAATATGGTGCAGGGATACAATTATGTCGCAACTGAAGAGCAATGGCTTCTCTATTAATTTCTCCATGAAATTCAGGATGAACTTTCAGTGCTTTTAATTCAGAGCTAAAAAGAAAAGTCTTATTATTACCTTTACCTTGCCAGCCATAATAAAGTGGTTTTTCCCCTAACCTATCTCTTGCTAAAATTAGACTTCTATTTTTTTGATCCCAAATTCCAAAAGCAAACATACCATCAATTTTGTTTAATACTTTTTCAACTCCCCAATATTCTATTGATTCTAGTAAGGTTTCTGTGTCAGAATTTCCTTGCCATTTTATTCCAGAATCACTTCTTTCGAGCTCTCTTCTAACTTCCAAATGATTATATATTTCTCCATTATATGTAATTATATATCTACCTGATTTTGATTGCATAGGCTGATTTCCAGCAGAGGACAGGTCAATAATGGCTAATCGCTGGTGACCCAAAACTGTTCCTGAATTTCTATCTAACCAAACACCGCTATTATCTGGACCTCTATGCAGGAGAGTCTGATTCATTTTATTAATTACATTA
>CEQL01094483.1_pt1 | contig 10433 bp, 7 predicted proteins | sample 356281 | NCBI WGS metagenome assembly CEQL01 (sample SAMEA2621203, study PRJEB7988) | marine metagenome | biome: marine biome (ENVO:00000447); feature: surface water layer (ENVO:00002042); material: "saline water (ENVO:00002010), including plankton (ENVO:xxxxxxxx)" | depth 5 m
CAAATTTTGTTTTGTGTAGCAATAGTGTTATATTGGTTTAGTGAAGGAGTTACAGAAGGTTGGACATGGAGTACCAAAAAAAGAAAGGAAACCAACAAGTTAATTCACCCAAATAATAAATCAAATGGTATATTTGACTACCATATGTGGAGAATATTGGAAAATGTTGGTGTTTGGGGAACTGTAATTCTAGCCTTTTTGATGGAAGCTTCATTCTCTAAATTCTTTTGGTTAGGTGTTGGTAGTTGGTTCATCGGTACATTCTGTTATGAAGCAGCTCTCAATCATGTTAATAAAGGAACAATCTACAAGCCAGTTGATTATAAATGGCACATCTTAGGATACGACATACCTTGGTGGGGTGGTAAAAGAATATTTATCCTACCAGCCGTTGGATTTGTAATCTTACTTTATGGAATAATCATTTAATGAATAAACTCACCCACGAATTAATCAAAGATTTGTTACCCATAAACGAGGCTCCAAGAGTACCTCGTAAGAAAGGACAACACCGTGGTTCAAAATCACACTCTGATTTATACACGGATGAAAATCCAAAGGGAACAATCAAAGGATTAAAGTTTGCTACAGTCAAGGATGCTAAAGCTTCAGTAAGTAAAATCAAAAGAAGTGGTCGTTCTCATGCACACAAGATTCAGGCCGCAGTAGCGATGGAACAGAGAGCGAGAGAAATGGGTAAGACATCTCAGGCTGCTGTATATAGAAAATACATCAATCAAATGAAAAAGAAAACCAAGAAGAAAAATGAAATGATAGGTGCATCACCAAGTCGTAAGATGATTAACAAAATGAAGAAGAAAGGTAACACTTCAGTTCCATATGGGAGTGGATACGAAAAGGTGGAAGAGGGTGAACTGAACGAGTATAACAAATTAAAGCTCAGAATACCCAATGACATACAAAAGATACACAAACTTTTTAAGAAAAACAAGAAAAAACTTTTTGTAGTTGGTGGAGCCGTAAGGGACGCAATATTAGGAAAGAATCCAAAAGATTTTGATTTAGCTACAGATGCAAAACCTGATGAAGTCGAAAAGATTGCTAAAATGGGTAAATTAAAAACCATAGGTGTTGGAAAACAATTCGGTGTCGTGATAGTTGGTGGACATGAAATAGCAACATTCAGAAAGGATATTGGTAAAGGGAGACGCCCAAGTTCAGTCGATTATACCGACATCGAAGGTGATGTCAAAAGAAGAGATTTGACCATCAACGCATTATTCTATGATATGGACAGAGGTGAGATAGTTGACCTTGTTGGTGGTGTAGCAGATTTAAAAAAGAAAAAGATCCGAACTGTAGGAAAACCTGTTGAAAGATTTGATGAAGACCCACTGCGAAAGATGAGAGCATTAAGATTTCAAGGTGCACTCGGTGGTAAGTTAGGTAGGGAAACTGAAAACGCACTAAGACAGAATCCAAGTCTTGATGGGGTGAGTAAAGAGAGAATTAGAGATGAGTTTGTTAAGTCAATCAAGAAAGCAAAAAATACAAAAAAATATTTACAACTTGCTGATGAGTTAGGATTTACCAAACAGATTCTTCCAAGATATCAAATCAGTATTCCTTACATAAATGAAAACGATTATATTTTATTTTTAGCTTGGATTTTACGAAAAAATGATGTAAATTCTATACGGAAATTGAATGGTTTAGCCTATCCTAATCAAGATATAGTAAACATACAATTCTTGAATGTGTTACAATCATTTAAACCTGAGAACATATTCTTAATTAAGAAGTTTCAAGAAAAGACCACCTTAAGTGATAAACAAATTATCAGATGGGGTAAGTACATTAAAAAAGATTTTAAAAAGTTGGTCAGATTTAAACTATCAGTAAAAGGAAGTGATGTGTCAAAAGATTTAAAAGGTAGAGAAATAGGTAAAGCAATTCAAAATATGGAAAAAGATAAATACCTAAATGAAATAGCGGTTCGTAAGAAACCAAAAAAATTCAAAGATATTTATAATGCCCTTCCTATTGATTTAAAAAAGAGAGTTTATAATCTAAAGAATTATGACCAAAGAAGAGATTTTCATCCTGAGGGTAATGTTTTGAAACATACCATAGCAGTTACAAATAGGGCATTAAGAACTGGTGATATAGACTTTGCACTCGCAGCATTATTTCATGATATCGGTAAGGATTCAACGGCAAAACTACATCCAAAGAAAGGATTTTGGACTCATTATGGACATGAGAAGGTTTCTGCTAAGATAGTCCTTAAGTACAAAAAATGGATAAAATCAATGGGTGGTAATGTTGCTGATATTTATTACATAGTAAGTCAACATACAAGAATGAAGGTATTTGATAAGATGAAATGGCAAAAACAAGATAAATTGAGTAAGTTTAGAGCTTTTCCAAAATTAAAAAAATTCTCAAAAAGTATGGATGTCGGTGGAAGAGGAATAAATGATTCCGTGAATGAAGGAATAAATGATCCTGGTATCTTGAAGGCTGTATTTTTAGCAGGTGGGCCAGGTAGTGGTAAGTCATTTGTTGCAAGTGGTTTATACGGAATACCAAAAAAGGTTAATGTATCTGCCTTTGGTTTGAAACTTGTAAATCAAGACAAAGAACTTACTCGTATGTTGAACAAATACGGATTCGGTACGGACTTAGATGATATGGACGATGAGTTATTTAGACAATTGACAGACCCGACCTATGATGACTATAGTGGATTGAGAGGTAGAGCTAAAGAACTCACAGCAGCTCGTAAAAAACTCTACATGGATGGTAGATTGGGAATGATTATCGATGGTACTGGTCACAAGTTTGATAAAATCAAAGACCAAAAGAAAGAATTAGAAGAAATCGGTTACGATTGTTACATGGTCTTCGTCCATACTGATTTAGAAATAGCACAAAAAAGAAACATGGAAAGACCAAGAAAACTAAATCCTGAAATTGTAGAAAAGTCTTGGAATGAAGTACAGAAGAATAAGATATACTTTCAAGGACTATTTGGGAATGAAAACTTCATGATGGTAGACAATTCAAATACCTTAAGTCCTAAACAAGCAGAAAAGAAATTCAATATGTTAGTCAAAAAAGGTATTGGAAAATTTATCCGTAAACCTGTAAAAAATTATCGCGGGAAACAATGGATTGAAAAACAAAAGATATTAAAGGAAATTACTTTAAACGAACAGAAGATTAAAAAGGTGGTGGGTATATATGGTGGTAGGTATCAACCATTTGGGCCTCATCATCTTAAAACATATAAGTGGTTAAAGTCAAAAGTAGATGATGCTTACATAACCACATCTAATATAAAGAAACCACCAAGGCATCCAATGAACTTTAGTGAGAAGGTCAGACACATGGTAAAAATGGGTGTACCTAAGAATCGTATAATCAAAGCTGCATCACCATTGAAGGCAGAAGAAGTGCTAAAAAAATACGACCCTAAGACTACAGCTGTGATATATATATTTGGGGAAAAGGATGCTGGTAGATTAAGTGGTGGTAAAAAGAAAGATGGTTCACCATCCTATTTTCAAGACTACAAAAAGAACAAAAGAAATTTGAAAGGTTATGAAGAACACGGATACTTCATGGTAGCACCACATCAATCAGTAAAGGTTGGTGGTAAGGAAGTGAGTGGAACCGTGATGAGAGATTTATTGGGTTCACCCAAGATAGAAGATAAGGATAGACCTAAACTATTCAAACAAGCTTTTGGATACTTCGACAAGGGTGTGTATAACATGATGACTAATAAGTTTAGAAAGTTATACGAAACCTATGATAAATTTCTTCAAGAGAAAGACCTAACTGAAATAATAAAAGAAAGTTCTGCTATCGGAAATAGTATACCTCAAATAAGTGATGAGGGGTTGTATGACTTCTTTCAAAACTTCGATGACTACCATAGAATATCTAAAAATTGGGCAGAACAACATGGATGGGAATTGGTGAATTATGTATTGAGTGATTCAGCTCAAGACCCAAAACCCAAAGGTCTATCATTTGATAGTTTGGATGACCAAATGGTAAAGACAGTTACATATGGAAAAACAATAAATCAAGGTGGAAAGAACTGGCAAAGTGTAGATGAACCATATGGAAAGTACGCACAAAGACAGGCAGAAATTAATCAATCCATTGGATGGGAATTAGTAAAATTTATGATGACACCAAAACAAGATGTAAAGGTTGATGATACTTGGAAGATTGACCAACTCGATATTGAAGATTCCGATAAGGTCAGTCAAATAGCAACAGAAAAAGATAATGAATTATTATCAGAAGGTAAATTAATAGCAGCTCGTAATAAAGGTCATCTCAAAAACAAAGGTGAGACGGCACTTGATTTGAAAGGTATGAAATCGAAGTTCAAAGGTCGAGGTGATATATCAGATGCTTTCGTTTTTGCCATGGAAGATTTGCAAAAAGCTATAAAATCTTTGAGTGTAAAACAAAGAAATAAAATTTTTATGAATGGAAAGGCTTTCATGAACTTAGAAGTAATGTGGCCTAAGTCAGCAAATGTTATTGACTATGATAAAGCTGAGATAATATTTCATGGAGCACTTGAATACGATGATGATGGAAATGTAGTAGGTGAAGTAAAAGGTAGTGCTAGAATGTTAGCTGGTATGATTAAACAAGTCAATCAAAATGTACAGAAAAAATACAATATTGGAAAACCAAACTTTTTAAAAGTACCTAAAACACAAAACTTTGGTAAAAAGAAACGACAATACTTAGGTAGATTGAATAAATTACAGAAGGAATATGGTCTAAAAGATAACGACACATTAGGTAAGTATCACCAAAGTTATTGGGAAGAATTTATATTTAATGCTGGAAAACAATATGGATTTACAATTCCAGCTACTAAATTGAAAAAATTGACTAAAAGATGGGCATTCTTTGATAAGAGTTACAAAGTAACGGATATCAGAAAAGATTTCAAAGACCAACCAAAGTTTTTGGATTGGGTATTGACAACAGATAAACAAGACCATGCTAGAATGGTCAAAGAAAATATGAAACCATTCGAAATTTTATTTTTTGATGTTGGGGCAGAAATTATGAAGAATGTTAGTGGTTGGTTAGCCGCATCACCTGACGCAGCTGTTCAAGGTATAAAGAAAAGACTTGACGCTGCAATCAAGGATGTGAAAAGTAAGAAAGATTTAAAGAAGTTAAACAGATTAAAAATACAATTAGACCGATTGAACGCTATTGGTGGATTAGATGCAATTGTTCCAAGTGAAGGTATTGTTTTCAAATACAAGGGAAAAACATATAAATTTACTGGAGCATTTGCACCAATCAATCAAATTACTGGTTTAATGACATTTTAGGAGTAGGTTATGAGTGATAGTATATTATCAACTAATTCACGAGAGAGGTCTCGACAGATAGAAAATATCAGAAGAGTTGCACATGGTGGTAAAGTTGAGAAAAAGATTTTTGTTCAGATGGAAGATGTCGAAGAAAAGAAAAAACGACAAGAGCAGATATTAAAAGAACGAGAGGAAAAGTCAAATAGGTCAGATGTACTTAAAGAGGCAAGAACACCTTGGTTCTGTCCAGCTTGTAACAAGACGATGAAAAGTCATTTAGATGATAAAATGTATCGATTGTATGGTCATTGTTTTGATTGTCAAGTTAAGTTCGAGGCGAAACTTAGGGCTAAGGGAACATTTCAAAATTGGGAGAGACAAAAGGTATTGAACAACAAATTGTCTTGGATTGATGATATGATTTTGAGTGTTGAGAATTGGAGAGAGGAAGCTTCTAAACCATATGAAATACAAGAGTCAGTTGGTGTACAAGAAATCGAATTAGAAAAAGAAAAGTGGAGTCAGAATACAGAACAAGTTGAAAAGATGGCAACAGAAGCTCTTGAGGAGTATTCTAAAATGAAAGAGGAAACACAGAAAGAACTCGAAAGTATAGAGATTTAATATTTATGAGTATGAAAAAAGATAAATATAGTCCTTTGACAAAAGAATGGTGGGATGATGTAGTCCAAAGAGAACTACTTAACGAAGGTGGTGCTTATGGACATATGGCACATCCATTTGATGATAAAGATTTGACATTCGGTGATTTAAAAAAGATTATCACTAATGGTTTAGGTGGTAAGTTAAGTCGTGAGGATAATGTTACTGAAAAATTAGATGGTCAAAATTTAATGATAAGTTGGAGAGAGGACTAATGTCAATTACAATAGATGTAAATGTTGGTGATGTCATCATGGGTGGTAGATTTAAAAACAAACCTATTAAGGTCAAATCTATCGGAAAGGATGAACATGGGATGCCAACAATAAACGGAAGAAAGGTTGTTAATTTTAGATTAAAAAAAGTTCAAGAAAAAGTCACTCGTGATAAGGACGATTACGCACAATACGAAAAACCTAAAGATAGTGATTTTGACAAACCTAATAAAACAAATTATAAAAAAATGATGGAGATAATAGGATGATAAATAAAATCATTAATTGGTTCAAATCTTTATTTCACAAAGTACCTGATGAAATATTAGAATTGAAAAAAATAATCGCTCAGGTTGAAAAAGAAAAACAACAACTTCAAGAGGATTTAGAAAAATTACTTTCACGAAAAAGAATTAACAAAAAAACTGTGGCAAATGCTAAAAGAAAACTAACTCGTACCAAAAATGAAATAAAGAAAATGGTAGAAGTTTTTGATAAAGAAGACATAGAAGACGCAGTAAAGTTTCTTAGAAAATTTTCAAAATAGGAGAGAATAAATGGGAATAGTCGATAGAACACCTCCAACTGTAAGAGGTAATCTTGGTAAATACAATAAGATTATTAAAGTGAATTCGAGCACAACATTTGAGGCAACTGGTTCGAATGAAGCCAAAGCTTTCATTCTTGAGAATGTCAGTAATGTTGTAATACATGGTTCAGGTGGTGGTCAGATTCCAGGCACAGCTTTATCAGCAGATACTCTTTACGAAATTGGTGTAAAGAAAGTAGTAATCGGAAGTAGTGGTATAGCTTATTTACTTGTGTAAATGTCAGATACAAAAATCAAAGAAGTAATCAAACAAGAATATCTTAAGTGTGCAGTAGATCCTGTATACTTCCTAAAAAAGTATGCGGTAATTCAACATCCACTACAAGGTAAAGTTCCATTCGCTTTATATCCATTTCAAGAAGCTTCTTTAAACGATTTCAAAGAACATAATTATAATATTATTTTAAAGGCTCGTCAGTTAGGTATATCAACATTGACTGCAGGATATGCACTTTGGATGATGACATTTCAAACAGATAAAAATATATTGGTAATAGCAACGAAACAAGATACCGCAAAAAATTTAGTAACCAAGATACGAGTTATGCACGCAAACCTACCGAGTTGGGTAAGGTCAAATTGTGTTGAAGATAACAAACTTTCACTTAGATATTCAAATGGTTCACAAGTAAAGGCGATATCAAGTACTGAAGACGCAGGTCGTTCAGAGGCACTATCCTTACTTGTCATTGACGAGGCGGCATTCATCGATAAGATTGATACAATATGGACTGCTGCACAAAGTACACTATCTACTGGTGGACAATGTATAGCATTATCTACACCAAATGGTGTTGGTAATTGGTTCCATAAGACTTGGGTGGGTGCAGAAGAAGGAAGTAATGATTGGAACATGATAAAACTTCATTGGACTGTTCATCCTGAACGAGAACAAGAATGGAGAGATGAACAAGATAAGTTATTAGGACCTTCGGAAGCCGCACAAGAGTGTGATTGTGATTTCATCACATCAGGTCAAGGTGTTGTTGACCCACGAATTTTAGAAGAATATAAGAATACACAGATACAAGAACCATTAGAAAAAAGAGGATTTGATAGTAATTTATGGATATGGCAACCACCAAATTATACAAAGGATTATGTGGTGGCTGGTGATGTCGCTCGTGGAGATGGACAAGATTTTTCAGCTTTTCATGTTATTGATGTAGAGACTATGGAACAAGTAGCTGAATATAAAGGAAAGATTTCAACCAAAGATTTTGGTAATTTATGTATGAATGTAGCCCAAGAATACAACAACGCCTTGTTGGTAATTGAAAATTCAAGTATTGGTTGGGCGGCAATTCAACAAGTAATAGATAGACAATACGACAATCTATTCTATACCTCAAAAGATTTACATTATGTAGATGTTGCCAGACAGGTCACGAATAAATATAGAAACTCAGACAAACAAATGGTACCCGGTTTTAGTATGACACAAAAGACAAGACCATTAGTTATAGCAAAACTTGAAGAATACTTTAGGGAAAAGTCAGTAATTGCACATTCTTCACGATTAATAGATGAGTTGTTTGTATTTATATATAACAACAATAGAGCCGAAGCCATGGCTGGATACAATGATGACTTGGTAATGAGTTTAGCTATCGGACTTTGGGTAAGAGATACCGCCCTCAGATTAAAAGCTGAAGGTATTGCTTTGCAAAGAGAAGTGTTAAGTAGAATGGTAGACTATGAAGCAGTCTATACACCGAGTGAAAATAAAAACAAAGAATGGCAAATGGATGTCGGTGATAGAAAAGAAGATTTAACTTGGTTAATTAAATAACAAGAGGAAAAAATGGCCGAATCAAAATTAAGAGCAAGACTTAGAAGATTATTCTCCACAAATGTAATTGTAAGACATGCAGGTGGAAGAAAATTAAAGATTGCTGATACAAATAGAATCCAACAAACCACAAAGGATAATCTTGTAGATAGATACTCAAGATTGTATAGTAATTTAGCAACAGGTGGTTATGGTAAATCTCAACAGATTACCTTTCAATCACAAAAGATAGGATTGTTTAGAGATTACGAAGAGATGGATAACGACCCAATAATATCAAGTGCTCTTGATATTTACGCTGACGAATCCACAATGAGGTCGGAGTACGGAGATGTATTGACCATACAATCAGATAATGAAAATATATACGATATACTTAGGAATCTTTATTATGATATATTGAATGTTGAATTTAATCTATGGCCTTGGACGAGAAATATGTGTAAGTATGGTGATTTTTATCTTTATTTAGATATCAAGGATAAGTATGGTGTGACTAATGTTGTACCTCTTTCAACATATGATGTTACAAGAATAGAAGGAGAAGACCCATCTGAACCATACTTGACAACATTTCATGTACAAGATGGTGACAACAGACACTCCAATCAGAAAAGTGAAAAACATTTTCAAAATTATGAGATAGCACATTTTAGATTATTGAGTGATTCAAACTTTTTACCATATGGTAAGGGTATGATTGAAGGTGGTCGTAAAGTTTGGAAACAATTGTCCCTTATGGAAGACGCCATGTTGATACATCGTATCATGAGAGCACCTGAGAAAAGGGTATTTAAAATTGATATTGGTAACATCCCACCGGCTGAAGTTGAAAACTTTATGCAAAAGATAATCAACAAAATGAAGAAAGCTCCAGTTATGGATCAAGATGGTGATTATAATTTAAGATATAACATACAGAACCTTACGGAAGACTTTTTCCTACCTGTTCGTGGTGGGGATAGTGGTACTCAGATTGAAGGGTTACCGGGTTTGACATATGAAGCCGTGGACGATATCGAATATCTAAGAAATAAATTATTAGCCGCTCTAAAAGTTCCAAAGGCCTTCTTAGGGTATGAAGAAAGTCTTGGTAGTAAAGCTACATTAGCAGCAGAGGATGTGAGGTTTGCCAGAACAATAGAAAGAATCCAAAGAATATTAATAAGTGAGTTGACTAAGATTGGTATAGTTCATTTGTACTCACAAGGATTTACCGATGAAGATTTAGTAAACTTTGATTTAAGTTTAACAAACCCATCAAAAATATACGAAGAAGAAAAGATTGAATTATGGAATTCAAAACAATCTCTCGGTCAATCGATGATAGATTCTAAAATAGCATCAACTGAATGGGTGTATGATAATGTATTCAAATTCACCGAAGAACAAAAGAAAGAAATGAGATTACAAATCATCAAAGACCAAAAGAGAAAATTCAGACATGACCAAATAGAACAAGAGGGTAATGACCCAGTACAAAGTGGTCAAGCGATGGGTACACAAGGAGCCATGATGGGTGGAATGGATGACATAGGTGGTGATATCCCACCTGAAGGTGGAGATGATGACCCAAACGCAGATAGAGAAGGTGATGAAGAGGGTGGAAGACCAAAAGAAGGAAACAAGTTCGGAAAAGATAGTGGAGCTCGTGGTAGAGACCCGTTGGGTAGTCATGATAGACGAAAACAATATGGAATAGCCCTAGCACATTATGATGCGATGAAGAAAGATTTAAAAAAATTAGGTAAAAAAGATAGAAAACTATTAGAAGAGACTATGGATGTTGAAAAAGAATATTCAGATGATGTTAATTCTTTAAATAA
>CEQL01049688.1_pt1 | contig 10404 bp, 9 predicted proteins | sample 356281 | NCBI WGS metagenome assembly CEQL01 (sample SAMEA2621203, study PRJEB7988) | marine metagenome | biome: marine biome (ENVO:00000447); feature: surface water layer (ENVO:00002042); material: "saline water (ENVO:00002010), including plankton (ENVO:xxxxxxxx)" | depth 5 m
AGAATTGATACCGATAGACAAACTCAGATTTTAAACTTTCAAGCAAAGTTAGCAGACTCTACCTATGAAAAAGCAAAAGAAGAATTGGAGGAAACTTTAACTGCAAAAAGAATGGGAACTGCGGAAGAGTTTTCTGGTATTTGTACGTTTCTTTGCTCGCAACAAGCTGCTTACATATCAGGACAAAATATATCGGTAGATGGTGGTAATTCTACAAACCTTATTTAACGCCTAATTTTTCCTGAAGACTTTTATTAGAAGTAGTGTAACCAAATGGGACTCTTTTACCCGGATTAATTCGCTTATAAGCTTCTTGGACTGCAATGGTTGTTTCATGAAAACCACATAAGATTAAATCCAGTTTGCCAGGATAAGTATTTATGTCGCCAACAGCGAAAATACCTTCTTTATTCGTTTGATAATTTTCTGTATTTACCGCAATTTTTTTCCCATCTAAATCAATATTCCATTCAAGGATTGGACCAAGTTGTTTGTTCAATCCAAAAAAGAATAGAGCTTCATCACATTCCAAAAGTACATCCTCTTTTGTTTCAAAATGCATTAATTCAACACCTTCAAAAGACGAGTCTCCTTTAATCGATTTGATGACATAAGGGATTTTTAATTCAATTTTTCCTTTTTTTACAAGATCTCTCATTTGATTTTGGGTATGCTCAGCCCCTCTAAAATCATCTCTTCTATGAACTAAAAGTATTTTCTTAGCAATTTTGGATAATTCAACTGACCAATCCAAAGCGCTATCACCACCTCCGAAAATAACTATTTCCTTATCTTTATATTTATCTTTTTCTTTGATTGCGTAGTCCACACCTTGCGATAGAAACTTATCAGGATCTTCGACAGGGGGTTTTCTTGGTTCAAAAGCGCCAGCTCCAGCTGCAATAAAAACATTTTTTGTTTTGAATTCGTTATTTTCGCTGGTAACAACTCTCCAAAAATTATCAGGAAGTTCTTCAAGAACATCAACTCTTTGATTAAGATGAGTTTCGTAATCAAAAGGTTTAATTTGTTCTAGTAATGCATCGATGTGCTCTTTACCAGTCTGATTAGCTACTCCTGGAATATCATAAATCGGCTTTTCTGGATAAAGTTCTATACACTGGCCGCCCACCTTGTCTAAATTGTCAATTAAATGACAATTTAAACCTAAAAGTCCTGCTTCAAAGACTGTAAAAAGACCTACTGGACCTGCACCGATAATAACGATATCTGTTTCAATTGTTTTAGACATTAAGTCACCTTCATCCCTGGCAATGCATCTGTATCAGGACTGACCAAGTAGACACCATTGTCTTCATTACTAGCAGCTAAAATCATTCCTTCTGAAGTTCCAAATCTCATATTTCGGGGTTTTAAATTATTTACACAGATGACCATTTTATTAAGTAAATTCTTTGGTTCATAATATTTCTTAATTCCAGCAAAAACAGTTTTTTCACCCAAATCGCCTAGGTCTAATTTTAGTTGCACCAATTTATCAGCTTCTTCAATTTCACTAACTTCTATAATTTTTGCAACACGCAGGTCAATTTTAAAAAAATCATCAATTGTAATTTCATTCACTTTTACTTGCCTCTTTCAGTTTATCTATCTTATCGTCATCAATTCTTTCAATTAATGGTTCAAACTTTTGAACCTCATGATTTTTGATTGAAATATTGAGATTATCAAGACCATCATCTTTTAAATTTAAATATTCTTTAATTTTAGATGCTGTCTCAGGAATTATAGGTTCTAAGCAAATATTTAATATCCTGAATAAATTCATAGCAGTGCTAGAAATTTTAATAACTTCTTTCTGATTGATACTTTCCTTTGCCAGTATCCAAGGTTGATTATGGTCAATGTATTGATTGGCTGTATCTGCTAGTTTCATAATTCTCTTACATGCATTTGAATAATCTAAATTAATTAAGTCATCAAATATTGCTTTTGTTTCATTTTGAAAATCTTTAATGAGATCCTCATCTAAATCTATACCAATTTTATTATCATTAGTTTTTAAAAACTTCTGAACTCTGCTGGCAATGTTGATAAATTTACCAACTAAATCGGTGTTAACTTTTTTTTGAAAATCTTCAAAATTAAAGTCGATATCATCAATTTTATTGGTGAGTTTTGAAGCTAAATAGTATCTTAAAAAATCAGATTTTAATTCAGCTGAATATTGATCAGCCAGAAGAAAATTTCCTTTGGATTTAGACATTTTATTACCATTCAAAGTTAAAAAGCCATGAACAAAAACATTTGAGGGTTTCTTAAATTGAGCTGCATGCAACAGAGCCGGCCAAAAAAGAGCATGAAAATTTAGGATATCTTTTCCAATAAAATGATAAATTTCATGAGTTGAGTTTTCACTCCACAAATCTTTCGCAGTAAGTTTATTTTTTGAGTCCTTTAAAAATTTTTCTAAGGTGCCAATATAACCAATTGGCGCATCTAGCCAAACATAAAAGAATTTATCTTCAAAGCCTGGAATTTTAAACCCAAAGTAGGGCGCATCTCGTGAAATATCCCAATCCATAAGCCCATCTTTAAACCATTCTTGAAGCTTATTGATGACGCTATCTTGCAAAGAAGATTTGTCTATCCACTCTTTAATTTCTTTTTCTAACTTTGTTAGAGTAAAGAAAAGATGTTCACTTTCTTTAATCACTGGTGTTTTATTTGAAAAAATTGATATGGGGTTAAGTAATTCAGTTGCTTCATATTTAGCTCCACAAACATCACAATTATCTCCATATTGGTTTGGCGCATTACATTTTGGACAATTTCCTTGTACATAACGATCTGCTAAGAATAAATTTCTTTCCTGGTCATAAAGTTGTTTGATATTTTGTTTTGAAATGTACCCATTTTTGAGTGCGGTGTTATAAATCAATTCACTGTATTTTTTATTCTCTTCACTGTGAGTTTGATAATAACAATCATGACAAACCTGGAACGCTCTTAAAGTTTTTTTGTGTTCATTCATGTATTTATTTACTAATTTTTCAGGTGTAACATTTTCTTCTTCAGCCTTCATCATGATAGGCGTACCATGAGCATCTGATGCACAGAGATAAATGCAGTCATTACCTATAATACGTTGCGATCTAACCCAAATATCGGTCTGAATATGTTCTAGTAAATGTCCAAAATGAAGTGGACCGTTTGCATAGGGAAGTGCGCTAGTAACAATTAATTCTTTTTTTTTCGTTGTCATAGGAATAAGCTATCAACATGAAGAAAGGTCATTTTATCTCAAATGCCAAAAGTATTCTGTTGATTTTATTTTTAGCAACTTCAGGTTGTGCAACTACGAATAATCTATCGAGCGATTTTAATCCCGAAGATCCATATGAAAAAAGCAATCGAAAGGTATTTGAGTTTAATAATAAAATAGATAAGTTATTTTTAAGACCTGTAACTGATTTTTACGATAAAGCAACTCCAGAGTTTGCCCAAACATCCATAACAAATTTTTTTGCAAACTTAGATGATATTAGAATTTCAATCAACAATCTTTTACAAGGGAATGTTGTTGAATCTATGAGCGACATAACTCGTTTTTTCATTAATTCTGTATTTGGATTAGCTGGTTTTTTTGATGTTGCTTCGGAAATGGGTTTAGAAAAACACAGTGAAGATTTTGGCCAAACTTTAGGTAAGTGGGGCGCTAAACCAGGACCATATTTAATGCTGCCTTTTTTAGGACCCAGTACTACAAGAGATGCTTTTACTTTTGTGGGCGATACTGCTCTTGCTCCGGCTCTTTCTTTAGATGATAACAGAGCAAGATTGGGTCTTATATCTCTGGACTTAATTAACACATATTCAGCTTTCACAGGTATAGCTGATATTGAAAGCAAAGATCAGTATGCTTTTTTAAGAGACGCTTATCTTGAAAGAAGAAAATACGAAGTCAACGATGGACTATCCGAAGAAGAGCTTTTTCAAGATGAAGATTTTGAGGATTTTTAATTAATCAATAAAAGCACTGTAAACCATTGATTGCATCTGTACTCTTATCGGGTAATAACCAGATGGCATCAGCTGAGTCATTAAAATGCAAATTAATTCCTCTTTAGGATCTATCCAGAAAAAAGTGCTTGCTGCACCGCCCCAGTTATAACTTCCAATTGAACCAGAATTTTGAGTGTCAGCTAAATCTATATTTACCCCGAAACCCAATCCAAAACCAACTCCTTTATACCTAATTTCGCTAAAACTTCCTTCAGAACCCATGGTTACCATATCTTGGTTTTCAGGCAAATGGTTAGAAGTCATCAATTCAATAGTTTTTCTTGACAAAAGCCTTTGACCTTCAAAAATACCTCCGTTCAAAAGCATTTGACAGAAATTGTAGTAATCTTCTGTGGTAGAAACCAAACCTCCTCCACCAGATAAATGGAGAGGCATACTTGAATACCCACTTTTATTGTTTCCCTCATCTTGAAGTCTTAAATACTCTTTTGGTGTTCTTTCATAGCATGCAGCAAACCTATTAATTTTGTTTTTGGCTACATAAAAACCTGTATCTTTCATTTTTAACGGTTTAAAAATATGTTTTGCAAAATAAGCATCTAACGACATGCCGCTTAAAACTTCTATCAATCTTCCGCAAATATCTGTGGCAACGCTATAGTTCCATTTATCTCCTGGGTCAAACTCCAAAGGTAAGCTGGCTATTGATTTTGAAAAATTTTCCAAATCAAGAGGAGGAAAACTAAAATCTGTATTTTCTCCTCTTGGACCACTCCAAACCTTTCGATAAGCGTGATCTATATTTGTTCGATAGTGAAAACCGTAAGTTAGTCCAGCTGTATGGGTTAACAAATCTCTAATGGAGATTTCTCGATCTGCAGGGCGAGTCATAAAATGCGGATAACTACCTGAGACGAAGACTTTTGGATTTTTAAATTCTGGTAAAAATTTACTTACTGGATCTGCTAATTGAAAAAGACCTTGTTCAAATAATTGCATTAAAGCAACGCTGGTTATGGGTTTGGTCATTGAGTAAATTCTAAAAATAGTATCTTTTTCAATTTTTTTGTTATTTTCGACATCACTCAAACCAGTAGACTTGAAATGAATAACTTTTCCTTTTCTGGCAATTAAGGTTTGAATACCAGCTAATTTGCCATTTTGAATATATTTTTCCTTAAAAAAATTTTCCATTTTCATTAATCTTTCTTTTGAAAGACCATATTTATCAGGATTTGTAGTTTTCATATTTTCTCCTTTGCTGAGATTTTAGCTTTTATAAAATCTGAATGAGCAACGTAAATTAAGTTAGCAACTTTTCTTATGATGTGTTCTTCGTATTTATCAATGTTTCCATCTGCGTAAGCAATTTTCCACATTGACTCTATTAATTTAAATCTCTGTACCGCATCAAAATTATCATTTATATCTCTAGTAAACTCATAAAGAGAAGTTGAGTCCGCAACATTTTCTTTAGCATGATTTATTAACTCATCCACTTCACTCTGATTGATTTCAAAATCTTTAACCAATGTATTTTTTAATGTTTCTATTTCTGCATCATCGAGAATTTCATCTGCCATACTTGTCTCCAATAGAAGTGCGATACAAGCTTTTGTGGTTGTTTTATCATCAATTTCAGGTTTCTGAGTTTCTTCTGTATTGAAAATTTTTTTAAAAAAGTTCATGCTGCTCTATTTTGACTTTCTAAAATTATATTTTTCAACTCATCTTTAATTTTTTCATTTTTTTGATTACTAATTAAAACAAGTCTAGATTTTTTTGCATTATTCAATCCCTTGAATAAATTTAACATATGAAATCTAGCTTTGATTTTTTCTTTAGAGTTGAGATTATCAATATATTCAAACATCTGATCAATTACTGTCAATAAACTTTTATTTTCTTTATTTGCGTCATAAAAAAGTTGATCTACTTCCGATAATCTTGAAGGGAATTCGTATGCAGCCCTTCCAACCATAATGCCATCTAAATTCTTAAAATCTTCTTTTGCTGAGATAAAATTACTAATACCGCCATTGATTATGATATTTATATTTTGGAAGTCTTTTTTTAACCTCATAACTCTTTCATAATTGAGTGGCGGTATTGTTCTATTTTCCTTAGGATCCAAACCTTTTAAAAGAGCTATCCTTGCATGCACATAAAAAGTTTTAATGCCAACTTTAGATAATTCATCTACAAAGAAATCAAGATAATGCTCAATATCAGAGTCATTAACGCCAAGTCTTATCTTTACTGATACCTCTTTATCAGAAACGCTAATCATTTCAGATAAACATTTCTTTACTAGCTCCACGTCTTTCATCAACACTGCTCCAAAGTTTCCAGATTGAACTTTTGAGCTAGGACATCCAAGATTTAAATTAATTTCAGAATAATTATAATCATTTGATATTTCTGTAGCTTTTTTTAATTCTTCTGGATTACTACCTCCAATTTGCAAAACAGTAGAATTGGACACACCAGCGTTATCTAGAAATTTTTTAGGATTATTTCGACTTATTGCATTTGCGTGAATCATCTCTGTAAATAAAATTGCTTCTTTAGATAAAATCCCGCTCAAGTACCTAAAATGACGATCAGTCCTTCTCATCATCGGAGCAATACAAAAAGATCTATTCATTAGAGAAAATAAATTACAGAAAGAACTCCTACCACTGATAGGACAATAGTGTAGGGCAACGCCATCAAAACCATTCGTAAATAGGAAAGACCCAATAGTGGCGCTACAGAAGATGTAAGTAAAAATAAAAATGCAGCTTGACCGTTAGGAGTAGCCACACTAGGTAAGTTTGTACCACTATTTATGGCAATAGCTAATAAATCGAATTGTTCTCTACCAATTACTCCACTATCCAAGGCTTCTTTAACTTCACTTATATAAATAGTCGCAACAAAAACATTGTCACTAATCATCGATAATATTCCATTTACCATGAAAAACATCGGTATTTGAATTTCCTGTCTCAAGCTCAAAACATAAGTTATAACTGGAGTGAATAAGTGTTGGTCATGTATAACCGCAACTACTGCAAAAAATACAACAAGCAGAGCAGTAAATGGTAAAGCCTCTTCAAAAGCTTTCCCAAGTTTTGGTTCCTCAATGACTCCATTAAAAGCAGTTAACAAAACAATAATCATCAGACCGATTAGCCCAACAGCGGCAAGTCCAAGAGCCAAAGAAAATACTAGTATCAAAGCAACTGCTGCTTGAGTGATGATTTTCATATTTTGAGCATTAGTTCTTTCTAAAGACTCTTGTTTATCAAAGTCATAGAGAATTTGCCTAATATGATCTGGAAGTTGAATCCCAAAAGAAAATAAAGAAAATCTTTCTACGAAATAACAAGTAATCAATCCTGCAATGAAGACAGGAAAAGATATTGGAAGCATTTTTAAAAAGAATTCAATAAATGACCAATCGGCAACACTAGCAATTAATAAGTTTTGTGGCTCTCCTACAGTTGTAGCAACACCACCTAAAGCAGTTCCAACTGCTCCATGCATTAATAAATTCCGAAGAAAACCTTTAAAAGTCTGAAATTCATTTGAGTCCTCAGAAAAAGAGTCTTCTTTTGACGCAACACTTTTATAAACATGATAAAAACCTGCTGCAACTGCAATCAATACAGCCATTACTGTTAAAGCATCTAGAAAAGCAGATAGAAATGCTGCTGAAAAAACAAAAAGCAAACATAAAATTCTTTTATTCTTAATGTTAATTAGTAGTTTAGTGAAAATATATAAAAGAAAATCCTTCATAAAGTAGATGCCAGCTACCATAAAAACTAGCAGCAAAATAACCTTTAAATTTGCTTCTACCTCGTAATAAATTTGTCCGGTATTTGTAAGACCCATCAAAATAGACTCCAATGCGATCAATCCACCGGGTTGGAGGGGATAACACTTGATTGCCATCGCTAAAGTAAAAATAAACTCTCCTAAAATAATCCAGCCTAGAATAAATCCAGCAGGCAAGCTCATAGCATCGAATAAAATGTATATAATCGGATTAACAATCAAAAATGAGATGATTGTATTTTTATACCAATTAGGAGCGGCTCCTAAAAAATTATAATAAATTGAATTTATCATAGAGATTAAACTTGTTTACTTTTGAACCAGCAAATTATATAGAAAATGAAGCCAAAGATTCAGTTTTCTTTGTAATATATGATCAAAGCATTCTCTCATTTTCAAATGAAAATTTTATCAGGCCCATCACACAAGACGAACTAACCTGGTCTTATATTGAGGAGAAAGAAAGACACTTTCTAGGATATTTAAATAAACAACCATGTTTTGTGATTCTATCTGAAAAAAATCTATGTGAATTAGAACATTCAATTTTCATTGATATGCGTTCAGCTTTAGGAAGAATGCCTGATCAATTATTTGACGTCATTGCTAGATCAATTCAAATAATTAATTGGTCTAAAGATCACAAATTTTGTGGAGCATGTGGCGATGTACTTGAAAGACATCCTCAAGAAAGGGCATATCATAAAAAAGATTGCATTAAGTGCAAAGGACAGCTGGTGTATCCAAGGATTTCGCCATGCGTAATTACTTTGATATATAGAGAAAAAGAGTTTTTACTTGCACACAATAAAAATTTTCCGCCGAATTTTTATAGCACTCTAGCTGGTTTTATAGAGCCAGGGGAGTCTGTAGAAAGTGCATTAAAAAGAGAGGTTAAAGAAGAAGTAAACATAAGCATAAAAAATTTAGAGTACTTTTCAAGCCAAGCATGGCCATTTCCTAGTCAATTAATGTTGGGTTTCTATGCTGAATACGACTCAGGTGAATTAAAACCTGATGGTGAAGAAATTGATGATGCTCAATGGTTCAACAAAGATAACATCCCGAAAAATGTCCCTCCTTCTAATATTTCTATATCAGGAAAGTTAATCGAAAACTTTATCAATAAAATTTAAATTATTTATTTCTTGGGTCGTTTGCCGCTCTTTCTGAAGATATTTTTGCTTCAGAGCTTTCATTTTTAATCGGAGCATCCTTATCTATTTTAGGTCTACTCAATTTTCTAGGTTTAGAATGCTTTTCGTTATTAACTCCATCCTCATTTTTATTTTCGAAGGATTTTTCAAAAGTTTTATCTTTAGACTTAGATATTTTAGGGCTTTCAGATTTTGGTTTTTTTGAAATACTATTTGTTTTATTTTCTGGTAAATTATGAGGCTTTCTATTTTTAGGATTTGATTTCCTGCTATCAATAGATCTTTTTATATTGGATTTATTTTTTCCATCAGTTCTATTTCTATTTTTCTGGTAAGGCTTTTTGCCTTGATTTTTAGAGAATTTACTTCTTTTATTTGGTTTCTGTGCTTTTTTCTTAGACTTATTACTTTTAAACAACTCCATGAATCTTTTAAATAAAGACTTTTTTGGTCTACGCGATCTTTTAATATCTAACAGAGGCTTTTCTTCTATACTTTTTTTCTTACTTTTCTTTTCAAAGTGATCAGCAACAGAAATACTAGATCTATTTTTTTCCGGATCGATAACTTTTCCATCTTTAATTCTTATTACTTCAAATCTTGAGTCAGGTCTTGTTGCATCGGATATTACTACAAGTTTCACACTGCTTCGGGCCTCAATGTCGTTCAAACGAACTCTTCTTTCATTTAGAAGTAATGCAGACATATCAGGAGAAACAATAGCTCTAACTTCACTTGTTTTTTCTTTACTTGATTCCTCTTCAAGCAATCTAAGAACTGCGGTAGAAAGAGTATTTATATCCTGAGTCCATCTTTCCTTTAAGGATGACCTAAGTCTTTGCCTTGATAATTCGAGCAATCCAAATCTTGATATTCGTCCAATTTGTACTCTGGCACGATCTTCAGATAATGCGTCTCTCATAGCGTCTTCTACAGCTCTCTTATTTTCAATTTTCATCATGTCAATAAAATCAATAACAACTAAGCCGCCAATATCTCTCAGCCTTAATTGTCTTCCAATTTCAGCGCATGCTTCTATGTTGGTTTTGACAGCTGTTTCTTCAATATCTTTTCCTGAAGTAGCTTGAGAAGAATTAATATCTATTGCTACTAATGCTTCAGCATCGTCAATTACTATGGATCCACCAGAAGTTAGCTTAACTTCTCTTTGATAAGCAGTTTCAATTTGAGATTCAATTTGATAGCGAGTAAAAAGAGGCAGGGTATTCTCATATTTGTTTAATATGTTTAATTGATCAGGCATAACCCTTTCAACAAATTCAGAGGCTTCTTCAAAAGCTTCTTCAGTATCAACCCAGATTTCCTCTATATCTTCTTTTAAATAGTCCCTTAAAGCTCGAATGATAATATCACTTTCTTTGAATATTAGAATTGGACTATTTTTAAGAGTATTTGCCTCGTTTATTCCTTCCCA
>CEQL01000897.1_pt1 | contig 10394 bp, 9 predicted proteins | sample 356281 | NCBI WGS metagenome assembly CEQL01 (sample SAMEA2621203, study PRJEB7988) | marine metagenome | biome: marine biome (ENVO:00000447); feature: surface water layer (ENVO:00002042); material: "saline water (ENVO:00002010), including plankton (ENVO:xxxxxxxx)" | depth 5 m
CTATCTTTTACTGAACCTCCAGGATTTAAAAATTCTGCCTTACCGTAAATGTTGCACCCCGTAACTTCAGATGCAGCTTTTAGTTTTATTAATGGGGTATTACCAATTCCTTGGACAAAACTATCTTGAAAATTTTTCATTGATCTAATTTTGTATCACTTCCAGGTGCAATTCCATAAGGTTTAAATTCTTCTGTTGCTTCTCCAACATTTTTAGCAGGGATACCAACCATTACAGCATTATCAGCCACATCTTTTGTGACAACTGCGTTGGCACCAATTTTAGCATTTTTACCAATTGTTACTGGTCCTAAGATTTGTGCACCAGAGCCAACAACGACATTATCCATTAGTGTGGGATGTCTTTTAGTATTTCTTTGATCATTTGAGTTAATGCTAGGAGATATACCTCCCAATGTAGCCATATGATAAATAGTTACATTATTTCCAATTTCAGATGTTTCTCCAATAACGACTCCCATGCCGTGATCAATAAATAAATTCTTTCCTATTTTAGCATTAGGATGAATTTCAATACCTGTTAAAAATCTAGATAATTGTGATATCATTTTCGCTATTAAATCGAATTTAGCTAACGAAAAAAAATTCGCAATCTTATAAAAGAATACAGCTTTTACTCCAGGATAAGTTAATATAATACTAAGTTTCGACTTAGCAGCAGGGTCTCTATTTAATATTGAATCTAAATATTCACTCATTTTTTTTAATTTTTTTGAATTAATTATTTGTTACAACAACAAGAGCCATCTTCAGGCTGACAGGAACATATTTTGTCCCCGATACAAGAACATTTATCGTAAGTACAATTGGTACATTTACATTTATCACTATTACAAGCCATGATGAGAAATATAGTTACTAAAACCTGAATTTCAACATGGATTTTGTCGCGTATTACAATTGATCTAGAGTTAAACCTTTAACATTTGCTGGGACTGCAACATCCATCATTTTAGGATTTGCTAGATTTAAGTTTTTCATTATTTCTGCATATTCTTCTTTAGAGCTCACTTGAAGTCTCGGGTTATTATTTTTCTCATTTTCAATAGTAGAAAATTTTTTACCATTATAATCGTGAGCAGGATAAACTAAAGTTTTTTCTGGTAATTTGAGTAATTTATTAAATAAAGAGTCATATGCATCGTATGAACTTCCATTTTGAAAATCTGTCCTACCAGTTCCATTTATTAATAAAGTGTCACCAGTAAAAACTCTGTCGTCCATTATATAACTATATGAACAATCAGTATGTCCTGGAGTGTACATTGCTTTAAGTTCTATATTTTCTATATTTACCTTATCATTGTCTTTGATTTTTATATCTATTACCTCAGATTTAGAATTTTCTCCCATTAGCCTTGCGCAGCTTGTTCTTTTGTTTAATTCATTTAAAGCAGTTATATGATCAGCATGAATGTGGGTATCAATAACTTTTACGAGCTTTAACTTTAATTTTTCTAATATTTTTAAATATTCATCTGTATGTTCAATAACAGGATCTATTATTAGAGCTTCACGCCCTTCACCACTGGATATAACATAAGTATAGGTGGAAGATTTTTTATCGAATAATTGTTCAAATATCATAAGGCAATAATATATTAATATTATTTACCTTAAATTATTTTTCAAGTGCTTTATGTGCAGGTTTTGCCCATTCTTTTCCTTTAAACATTACATTCCACTGTAACCAAGGAAAAAGTTTTGATTTCATTTGCCAATATAAAGAACTTGGTTTTGTTGGATCAAACGGGAAACTAGGTGTTACTTTTCCTGCATAACAAAATTCTGCTAACATTACCTTGCCATAGGCAACAGTTAAAGGACATGCTCCATAACCATCATAATGTCTGTAGCTTTCAGAGGATTTATTGATGTCTTTAATTATATTGTGAGCCACAATAGGCGCTTGTTTTCTAACAGCAGCACCTGTTTTAGCATTTGGGGCATTCATTACATCGCCCAAGCTATAAATGTTTTCGAATTTTGTATGTCTTAAAGTTCCAACTTTATGATCAACATCTACCCATCCCCCAGCATCTGCCAAAGGACTATTTTTAATAAAGTCCGGTGATGTTTGCGGAGGCGTTACATGTATGAAATCAAATTTTTTAGTAACTTCTTTAGCATTACCATCTTTGTCTGATTGTTTAAAAACTGCTTCTTTTGAATTACCATCAACAGAAATTAAATTGTGTTGGAAACTTCTTTTAATACCGTATGAGTCGCAAACCTCATTTAAAGGTCCCTGAAAATGAGGAACACCAAAAATAACTGGTTTAGCACAAAGAAATTCTAAGTGACTCTCGTTAAGTTTACCTTTTTTCTTTAAATGATCAGCTGCCAAATAGGCAATTTTTTGAGGCGCTCCTGCACATTTAATTGGCATTGGTGGTTCTGTAAATAATAAAGTACCACCATCTAAATTTTTTAAACATTCCCACGTGTATGTAGCCATTTCAGCTGAATAATTAGTACATACATTATTTTTACCTAAATGTTCTTTTAATCCAGCTACCCCATCAAAATTTAATTTTAAACCAGGGCAAACAACTAAAAAATCATATGTATATGTGCCATTGTTAGTTTTAATAGAATTAGTTTCAGGCATAAATTCTTCAGCATATTCCTTTATCCATTTTACATAACTTGGCATTACCTCAGACATTTGTTTTATTGTGCTTCCTACATCATAAGCACCAGCTCCAACCAAAGTCCAAGCTGCTTGATACAAAGATTTATCTGATGGTTCAATAATTGAGATATTTAAATCTGATTTTAAGGAATGAAGTCTTGATGCTACTGATATACCAGCACACCCGCCACCTATTATCAAAACATTAGAATGACTAGAATTACTCATAATTTTTTTGAAAATAGTACCATCTAAAAGCATTGACTTATATACTTCTTGTAAGTTGCGTCATAAAATTGAATATCGTTGAAAAATATGACTAATAACTTATAATCATTCTAATAAACAACTAATTATAAAGGAGAAGAATGACATTAAAAATTAATAGTGTAGCACCAGATTTCACAGCAGAAACTTCTGAAGGAAAATTATCTTTTCATGAGTGGCTAGGTGATAGTTGGGGCGTTTTATTTTCGCATCCGAAAGATTTCACACCAGTTTGTACTACTGAACTTGGTGCACTAGCAAAAATGAAACCTGAGTTTGAAAAAAGAAACGTTAAAGTTATGGGTTTAAGTGTAGATCCTGTTTCAGACCATGTTAAATGGTTAGAGGATATAAAGGATGTTTGTGGATTAAAACCAAACTATCCAATAATAGCTGACGAAAAATTAGAAGTTGCAAAACTTTATAACATGCTCGAGGGTGATGCTGGAACAACATCTATGGGTCGTACCGCAGTAGACAACGAAACTGTAAGAACGGTTTATGTTGTAAGACCAGACAAAAGAATTGGATTATTTTTAACTTATCCAATGACAACTGGACGTAACTTTAATGAAATTTTAAGAACAATAGATTCAATGCAGAGAACAGCAAAACATAAAATTGCTACTCCTGCAGATTGGAAACCAGGTGAAAAAGTAATAATTGTTCCAAAAGTTACAAATGAAGAGGCGAAAAAAATATATCCAGATGGTTGGGAAACTATCAAGCCTTATTTAAGAAAAGTCCCAGATCCAATGAAATAATAAATTAAAAATAGTGGCCTAGTATTTTAATTCTAGGCCATTAATTAATTTGAATAACCGTATTTTCTCAACCTAACATCACCTGTTCTTGCATGAGCTTCCATTCCTTCATATCTTGAAATTCTAGCTGCTGCTGATCCGACTTCCTTAGTCGATTCTTTGGTCATTCTTTGAAAACTTAAAGTTTTGATAAATTTACCTACAAATAAACCCCCTGTATATTTACCAGCACCTTTTGTAGGCAGGATATGATTTGTCCCTGAACATTTGTCTCCATACGCTACAGTTGTTTCTTCTCCAATAAACAATGATCCATAATTTTTTAATCTATCATGGAACCACTTTAAATTTTTAGTTTGTACTTCTAAATGTTCTGGAGCATATTCATCACTTATCTTTGCCATTTCTTCATCAGTGTCACAAAGAATAACTTCACCATAATCTTTCCAAGCAGCTTCAGCACTTGATTTTGGTAATTCTGGCAGTTCTGAAATTAATTCTGGAACTCTTTTTATAACTGCATCTGCAAGTTTTTTACTAGTTGTGTAAAGCCATGCAGGAGAATTATAACCGTGTTCTGCCTGACCAACTAGATCAAATGCAACAATCTCTGGATCTGCAGTTTCATCTGCAATGATAGCAATCTCAGTAGGACCAGCAAATAAGTCAATACCAACTTTTCCAAATAAAATTCTTTTAGCTTCGGCTACAAACTGGTTTCCAGGACCAACCAATATGTCAGCAGGAGCGTTATTAAACATACCATAAGTCATAGCAGCTATTGCCGGCACACCTCCTAAATTTAAAATTACATCAGCACCACATAAATTTGCGGTATATATAATTGCTGGATGTGCGCCTACACTTTCTTTTGGAGGGCTGCAAGCAATAATATTTTTTACTCCTGCAACTTTTGCTGTAGTTACGCTCATAACAGCTGAAGCAATATGCGCATATCTTCCCCCAGGTATATAGCAACCAGCTGTATTAACTGGTATTAACTTTTGACCAGCGTACAATCCTTTTGATAGCTCAACTTCAAAATCTTTTCCATAATTTTTTAATTGTGCCTCTGCAAACTTTCTCACTCTGTCGTAGGAGAATTGAATATCATCTTTTGTTTTTTGATCTAATGACTTTTTTATCTCATTAATTCTCTCTTTTGAAACGATTATATCTCCATCATATTTATCAAATTTTTTTGTCAATTGTTTACAACCATCTTCCCTTGATTTTTTTAAATCATCCAAAAGTTTTTGAACAATTTCTCTTGTTTTTTTATCGTCAGTTGAAGAAGTTTTCGGTGACTTTTTTAAATATTTAATTGTCATTATTTTAAAATTTTAAATCAAAAATTAATCCAACGCAACAATGGCTGCAGCAATAGATGCTAATCTTGCTGGTGCATCATCAGATCTGCTGGTTATTACAACAGGGACTTTTCCACCCACTACCACTCCAGCTGCACAAGCACCCATAAAATAAATCATCATTTTTACAAGACCATTTCCTGTTTCAAAACTAGGAACTAATAAAACATCTGCAGATCCTGCAACATTGTTTTTTATACCTTTAATAGAAGCAGATTTTTTTGATATGCTATTATCAAAGGCTAGGGGACCAAATACGTCTGCATTTAAATTTTCTTTTTTTGCTAATTCGGTAATTTCCTTAGCATCTAGAGAGCTTTGTACGCTATCCAGAACTTCTTCAGTTCCAGACAAAATAGCAATTTTGGGTTTATTAATTCCAATTCGATTACAAAAATTAATTACATTTTTTAATATGTGCATTTTAGTCTTAACGTTTGGGTGTACATTAAGCGCTCCATCAGTAATAATTAATGGTTTATCATCTTTATGCAGTGTCATATGCCATATATGACTCATTCTTTGTTTGCCAAGTAGATTATATTCCCTCTTTAATATTTCTTTCATCAATACATCTGTGTGAATATGACCTTTGATGATAAGTTTAATCTTATTTTCGGAGGCTAATTTTGCTGCTACTTTTGCTGTATTATTTTCATTAGGTTCGTGAATAATTTCATATTTTGAAATATCAAAGTCTAATTCTTTCGCACACTTTTGAATTTCTTTTGTATCACCTACAAAAATTGGAATTATTAAATTTTCTTTAATTGCATCAATGGCTGAAATCATTGGCAAAGATTTTCCTGCATTTACAATTACTGCATTTACACTATTTTTTTTATGTGCAACTTCCAATAAATTATTTGGACAGACTATTTTTTTATCTGAAAGCATTTTATTTTTTATGTTATGAACAACTTTTTTAGATATCTCTACTTTAAAAGGTTTTTTTTTGCAAATGATTATCATTCAAACTGTGAATGATTATCATTAAAAGCTATATTTCTTGATTTTTTTTTTTTAATTCTTAAAGTTTAATTATGCAAAGCGAAACTTATAATTGTAAAAAATGTGGATTAACAATAGCATCTAACTGCTCTAAATGTGACAGGACAGTTGATGTGAAGGTTCTTGATGACGGATGTATAGTTCAGTTAACTAAATGTTCAGATTGTGCTAATGTACCTGTAATTAAAGATGTATGTTCGTCTCAAAGATAAATTTAATAACTAAAAAATTAACTTAAGTATTTTATCTCTTCAGAAACTTTTTTGGAGATTTTAATTTCTTTTCTGATATTTTTCTTGTATCTCGAGTATTTGTTTTGACCAGGATAAAGGATTTTTTTTACTCCTCTGATTTTAGGTAATTTCTTAATTCTACTTATATTTTCATTAATTCTTTTTTTATAATCAACTAAAAAAAGATTCGGCTTTATAGTTAAAAATAAATGTCCAACATTTTGTGGGCCTGAGAAATCATCAAAAGGATCTTTCACTTTTCCTCCATGATGAGCGCCTGTAATTACCCCGCTCAAAATATCAACCATCCAAGCTAAACCTGATCCTCTAAAACCACCAATGGGTAATTGTACTCCTTCCAATGCCTTTTTCGGGTCAGTGGTTGGATTGCCAAATTTGTCTAAAGCTACACCCTCGGGAATTTCCTTTTTATTTTTGGCGGCAACTCTGATTTTTCCTCTATTTATAACAGAAACTGATGTATCTAATATAAAAGGAATTTTATTTGAGGTAGGTGCACCAAAACATATTGGATTAGTTCCAAATAAACTTTTTTTAGCTCCATGTGGAGCTATAGCTGGAGGAGCATTAGTAAAGCAAAAGACAATCAAATTTTTTTTTACCGCCATTTCTGCGTAGTAACCTGAAAGGCCATAGTGACCACTGTTTTTAATTCCAACTAAGCCAATCCCGGTTTTTTTTGCATTTTTAATTGCCTCTTTAATTCCAATATCAGCAGCAACAAATCCTATACTATTATCTGCATCTATATGTGTAATTGATTGTGATATTTTTCTTTTTTTAAATTTAGGTTTTGGATTAATTACATTTTTCTCAATTCGATCACAGTACATTTTCAATCTAGCTAATCCATGTGAATGGGCATTAACTAATTCAGCATTAATTATTGCATCACTGCAAATTAGTGCGTGTTCTTTATTTAATCCGAACTTAATAAAAATATTTTTTATTATCTTTTTAATTTTAAATAAATTCATTATATTCATTATATTATCAAAATTATTTAAAATAATATCAATGATAAAACTATCATACAGACCAGAAATCGATGGATTACGAGCTATATCAGTAATAGCAGTAGTTTTTTATCACGTAGAAATCTTTTTTAATGATACAAAATTACTTTCTGGTGGCTTTATTGGAGTTGATATTTTTTTTGTAATTTCGGGCTATTTAATTACATCAATAATTATTAAAGAAATCTACTCAACAAACGGTTTTTCTTTATTAAATTTTTACAAACGAAGAGCCAGAAGAATACTACCTGCATTATTTGGAATGATTGCAATTTCAATCATTTTTGCATGGACATATTTAACTCCAACTTCATTTATGCAGTACTCAAAATCAATACTTTCTTCTATTTTCTTTTTTTCAAATTATTTTTTTTATTTCGAGGGATTAGTTTATAATGCTGAAAATAGTCTACTTAAACCACTTTTACATACATGGTCATTGTCAGTAGAGGAACAATTCTACATAATATTTCCATTATTACTTATTTTTATAAGTAGATTTTTTAATAAAAATTTTTTTCTCTTTTTTTTAATTTTGTTTTTTTTAAGCTTTATTTCATCTATCTACACAACGAAGATAAATTCAATGCTAAGTTTTTTTTCAACATTTTCTAGAGCATGGGAATTCATTGCAGGATCTTTCTTAGCCTATATTGAAATCAAACAGAAAAAATTTAAATACAAGGACAGTAACTTTCTATCTATTTTAGGATTAATATTAATTGTTTTTTCAATATTTTTTTTTAATAATAATACCTTTCACCCTTCGTACATTACAATTATGCCAATTCTTGGGGCTGTTTTAATTATTCTGTCCCCAAACCCTAAAACACTCGTAAACAAGATTTTATCAAGTTTTATTTTTGTAAAGATTGGACTAATTTCCTACTCATTTTATTTATGGCATTTTCCAGTCTTTGCTTTTGCAAGAAATAGAGGCAAGGAGTTAAGTGACTTTGATAAAATAGAATTACTTGCCGTCACAATTATTTTAAGTATTTTATCATATTTATTTATAGAGAAACCTTTTAGGAATAAAAATTTAATTTCTTTTAAATATATAATGGTTATTATTTTTATACTCTCTTCTTCCTTTGTTTATTTAAATCATTATTCAAATAAAACAAATGGCTTTGACAATAGATTGCACGTTTTTTTAAAAAATACTCAAAGAGTTTTATTAGAACATTCTGTAAAAGATAAGGACGGCAATTGTTTTGAGCGAATAGATAACTTTTGTAGTTTTAATAAATTTTCAAAGGATGCTGTCTTTTTGATTGGAGACTCTCATCTTGAAGTTCTGAGTGAAGATTTACTTAATAGAATAAAGCAAAAAAAAATGAATTATATTTCTATGAATAGAGGATCATGTATATATTTGCCTAATTTTAAGAAAGTTTACAAAAAAAATAATGAGGAGGTTCATAATTGTACTCTAGAAAGCAAAAAAATAATTGATTTAGAGATTGAAAAAAATCCAAATTCAATAATAATTTTAGGCGGTAATTTCAAAGAACATTTTAACAAAGTGCAAGAATGGGAATATCAAAGCGAACTTAATTTAAAACCACTAGAGCATTTCACGAATTCAATAGTAGAACTATTGAAAAATGATTACAAAGTAGTACTTATTTATCCAATACCAACTCCTGAATTTCACGTAATTAAAAGATTAATGCAAGATATACCTAAGTCAACTTTTAATGCATCAAAGTACTTAACAGAAAATAAACTTACTTTTGATTTAGATAAACATTATTCAGACAACATAAATATTATTAATAGTTTTAACAATCTGAAACATAAAAATTTAATAAAGGTTTATCCAGAGGACTTATTTTGTGATAAAATACATAAATTATGTTTTACCCACAGTGATAAAGAAATTTTTTATTCGGATGAACGTCATTTAGCTAGAGAGGGCGTAAAAATGCTTAATAATGAAATTGAAAAAAGCATAGATAAACTTATTAAAAATTAAATTAATAATAAATATTTATTTTTCCATTTGCCATAAAGCATCTTGAGTTAAGAAAAATAATTTGCCTGTGTCTGGTTGGATTTGTATATCTCTAATTCTACCAATCCTATTTTTAAAAATAACTTCTTCTTTTACGTTATTAAGATTTGAGAAGTCTAGTTTTCTCAAAGATTTATCTTTTAAAGAAGTTATTAAAGCATTCCCATTCCATTCTTTGAATTCTAAGCCTTTATAAATTGTTATTGCACTTGTTGCAATTGATGGAACCCAATATTTAATTGCTTTTGTGTAACCTGGCATCCATTTTGGTCCTATTTTAGTTCCGTTATAATTAGTTCCACCCCATCCTAATATTTTCCATCCATAATTTTCTCCTTTTTTAATTTCTCCAAACCAATCACCACCTTTTGCTCCATGATTACTCGCATAAATTTTTTGATCAAAAGGAGATAGTGATAAACCTTGAGGGTTTCTAACACCTATTTGAAAAATTTCTGGAAGCCAATTTTTTTTATCAATAAATTTAGGATTATCTTTTGGAATGCTGCCATCTAATTTAATTCTTATTATGCTACCAGGATGTTGAGTTGGATCTTGAGCTATCATTCCTTGTCCTCTTTCACCAACTGATGCGAAAAGAAAATCATCTTTAATTGCGAGTCTAGAACCAAAATGATAACCTGAATTTATAGGTGGTTGAGCAACAAATATATTCTTAAAAGCTATTCTATCTCTTCTAAAACTACCTCTTGCAATTGAAGTTGTTGATTTAAACTTTCCATGATCTTCTGAATAACTTACAAACACAATATTGTCTCTATACAAAATATCTAACAAACCTCCTTGACCATCTTCTAAAACATTTAGATTATGATTTATCTCGGAAACTTCTTTAGTATCTAAATTTACTAATTTAATTTTCCCTGATTTCTCAGTGATTAATAATTCTTTAATTGATATGAAAGTTGAACCCCATGGAGCATCTAAGTCTGAAATTTTATCGATTTTAAATTCTGTTGCCTCAGCAACTACTGAAAATATAAATAAAAATAGAATTATCCTTTTCCACGCCATGG
>CEQL01039796.1_pt1 | contig 10371 bp, 10 predicted proteins | sample 356281 | NCBI WGS metagenome assembly CEQL01 (sample SAMEA2621203, study PRJEB7988) | marine metagenome | biome: marine biome (ENVO:00000447); feature: surface water layer (ENVO:00002042); material: "saline water (ENVO:00002010), including plankton (ENVO:xxxxxxxx)" | depth 5 m
GTTTGAGGAATAGAAGATATTTCAGTTGTAGCTAAAATAATAATCACGTTTTCTGGTGGTTCTTCAAGAAGCTTTAGAAAAGCTTGTTGCGCAGGTCCTGTTAATCCGTGAGCTTCATCAATTATATATACTTTATTTGTGCCTATATTTGGTGCAAATAGAGATTTTTCTTTAATATCTCTAATGTCATCAATACTTCTATTTGATGCAGCATCAATTTCAATCAGATCAATCATGCTTCCCTCATTTATTGATACACAAGGTTCGCAGAATTCTCTTTTACCAAGTGGCTGCAAACAACAATTGGGTAAAACATTACAGTTAACCGCTTTCGCTAATACTCTTGCCATAGTTGTCTTTCCTACGCCCCTAGGTCCGGTAAATAAGTAGGCATGACTGGTTTGGTTAAGCTTAATAGAGTTTGTAAGCGTTTTGGTCACATGTTCTTGGCCAACAACCTCATTGAAGGTTAGTGGTCTCCATTTTCGATATAAAACTTTTTCACTCATTTCTTAATTCTAACGATTTTTCAGCCTTTTTATAGTCTAACTTTAAATTTTTGATGATATCAATTGTTAATTGGTTTATTTTTATTCTAGATCTTTCATCATAATGATCATACCCTAAAAGATGTAAAATTCCATGAGCCAAAATAATATTCAACTCAAGGTTTTTTTCAGTTTTGTATAATTCTGAATGTTCAATAATTTTTTCAAATGAAATAAAAATATCACCCAAATAGTCATTGTTGTTGAAATTGTCTTCAATTTGGACATCTTCAACCCCTTCATTCCAATTTAATTTATTTGGGAATGATAAAACATCTGTTGCTTTATCTTCTCCTAGATATTTTCTATTCAAAGTTTTCAGTGTTTCAGAATTGGTAATTGAAATTGATAAAGAATCATTACAAAGCGAATTTGAACCAAATTTTATAGCTTGAGATGCACAAAGCTGCAACCCTTCTTTGTAAATATTTTTCTTAAATTCATCCTTTATGTCTATATGAATATTATTCTTCATCATCGATGTTGATTAAGTTTGTTATTTCTTCACGAATGACTTTATATTTTGATGAAAGCATCATTAAGTTTTTATTTGAATCAGCCAAATCTACTATTTGATGAACACATTTAGATAGTGAAAAATTTAAATTTATATTCCTTAAATCATTTACTTCAACATAAGATATTACTTCTATAAAGTTAGGTATAACAATTTCGGATAATTTATTCTTAATCTCAGTGTTCTTAATTTCATATGAAATCATTTGAGTTTGATTTAAAATTTCTCTTAAATCTTGTACGAAATCTTTATGTCTTTTAGAATTAATTATCTCCATTAACAAATAATATAGAGGTATTTTTTAAATGAAAAGAGTTGGCTTTGTGTTCAAAATTAAAAAAGAAAAAATAAATGAATATAAAGAACACCATAAAAAAGTATGGCCGGAGATGCTCGAGGCCCTTAGAAAGCACGGTTGGAGAAATTATTCTATTTTTTTGAAGCCTGATGGAACATTATTTGGATACTTTGAAGCAGAAAAAAGTTTTGATGAATCACTAAACGGTATGTCTGGTGAAGAAATTAACGAAAAATGGCAGAAATTTATGAAACCTTATTTTGATAATATTAATGAAAATAATCCTGATGAAGCAATGATAGAGCTAGAAGAAGTTTTTCATACTGACTAATTAGGCAATATCGATATTTTTTGCTTCCAATGCATTTGTTTGAATAAACCTTCTTCTCGGCTCAACATCATCACCCATTAACTTTCTAAACAAATCATCTGCTGCAGTAGCGTCTTCTGACGTTACTTGAAGTAATACCCTGTTTTCTGGGTCCATAGTAGTCTCCCAAAGTTGATCAGCATTCATTTCTCCTAACCCTTTATATCTTTGTATATTTACTCCACTATTTTCTGCATTACTTTCAAGGATTTCAGGAACTTCTTTCCAAGAAACTTTTGAAGAAATTAATTCACTTCCCTTAAAAACATCAAAATTCTCTTCAGAAATAAATTCTCCAATTTCCTCATAAATTTTTCTTAACCTGTTTACCGTAGGATGTTCATATATATTTTTTGAAACCTCATAACCTTCAATGTTGTGTGTCATTTCTATAGGTTCGTTTTCAACTTCTCCAGAATCTTCAATAACCACTTCTTCGGACTCATTATTTAACAGATCATCAAAAGATGCTTGAGGCTGTGATGGAGACGAGGCTGGGCCGGGTTTAGAATAAAATTCTAAGTTCGAATATTCTGGGTCAGAAATAAGTTTTTCAATCACCAATGATGGTATTTCTAATGATTCAAGACCTTTAAAACTATCTAGATAATCTTTTATATTAGATGAAAAAATTCCAAGATCCCCTTTTTCAATTTTTTTGTCAGGTGATTTGGAGCTTACAATTTTTATTTTACCAAACACTTTTTCAGCCAACCATGCATCTTTTTCTGATTCAGAATAAAGCCACTGAGAAGACTTTCCTTTATTTCCCTTATAAAGAGGAGGCTGTGCAATGAATAAATTTCCATCACCAATTAATTGGGGCATATTTCTATAAAAGAAAGTTAATAATAGTGTCCTGATGTGTGCTCCGTCTACATCTGCGTCAGTCATAATTACTATTTTATGATATCGAAGCTTGCTAGCGTCATAATCCTCAACACCTATTCCTGTTCCAGTAGCTGTAATTAGAGCAGCAATTTCAGCATGACCCAACATTTTATCAGGACGAGCTTTTTCAACATTAAGAATTTTTCCACGTAAAGGCAGAATAGCTTGAAAATTTCTATCCCTTCCCTGCTTTGCAGAGCCTCCCGCTGAATCACCCTCAACGAGGAATAATTCACTTTTTGCAGGATCCTTTTCTGAGCAGTCAGCAAGCTTACCCGGCAAGGCGCCACCCTCCATTGCATTTTTCCTAATTACTAAATCTCTAGCTTTTTTAGCTGCTTCCCTTGCTCTAGCAGCTGTAGCAGCTTTTTCAAGAATACTTTTTGCGTCATTTGGGTTGTCTTCTAAATATTCTGTTAATTGTTGAGTCATTAAAGAAGTTACGGCAGATTCTATTTCAGGGTTACCAAGCTTAGCTTTGGTCTGACCTTCAAATTGTGGCTCACCTAGCTTTACGCTAATTACAGCCATAAGTCCCTCGCGAACATCTTCCCCTGAAACATCTTTAAGATCATCTTTTAGAATGCCATTTTTCTTTCCATAATTATTTATTGCTCTTGTTAATGAGCGCCTAAAACCAGTTAAATGAGTCCCTCCTTCAGGAGTAACAATACAGTTAGCAAACGATAAAACGTTCTCTTGGAAAGTTTCATTATATTGGAAGGCAATATCGACTATTACAGGAGTTTCGACTTTAGATTTAGCATCATCAGGTGAAAGTTTTCCATTTATTGAAGCTATATTTGGGTGTATAGGTGTTCTTGACCTGTTTAAGCTCCTAACAAAGCTTTGCACCCCACCTGTAAACATATATGTTATCTGATTGCTAGGCCAAAGGTCTTGATGAAAGTCACTTCTAAATCTAATTGTTAACCCCGGGTTTAGATAAGCCATTTCTTTAAACCTAGTTGTTATATTTTTAAAGCTGTAGTCAATTGTTTTAAAAATTTCTATATCTGGCATAAAAGTAATTGTGGTTCCAGTTTCATTCTTTATTGAAGCATCTAAAGGAGTTTTCTCAATTTCAGTAATTATTTTGCCCCTTGAATATTTTTGCTCATGCAAAAAGCCGTCTCTTTTAACTGAAACAGTTAAACTCTCAGACAATGCATTTACTACTGAAGCACCTACTCCATGCAATCCTCCAGAAACTTGATAAGACTTACTTTCGAATTTTCCTCCAGCATGAAGAGTTGTCATTACAATTTCCAAAGCTGATTTTCCTGTCCCCTTTTTAACATCAACAGGTATTCCTCTTCCATTGTCTGAAACAGTAACTGATCCGTCTGAATTAAGAATTATTTCTACTGTATCGCAAAATCCAGCCATTGATTCATCGACACTATTATCAACTATTTCATGAATAAGGTGCTGTACACCTTCCAGGCCAGTAGTACCAATATACATACCAGGCCTTTTTCTTACAGCTTCGAGGCCTTTTAATACTGTTATTTCTTCTGATGTATATTTAGAGTTTGCCATAGATTAAAGAAATTAATTTTTGAACTTTATATTTTTAAATTATTATAATATTATCCCAAGTATAGTTCCCTTAATTAGCGTCACATTTTAAGGAAATAATGATACCGAGAGATAAACATATTTTAATGCTTCAAAGAATGATGAGAATTCGGTTCTTTGAAAACAAACTGATTGAATGCCAAAAAGCTGGAGAAATTGTAGGTGCACTACACACTTATACTGGTGAAGAAGGCGTAGCTGTAGGTGCTTGTGTAGCTCTAAATGATGATGATTATATTGCCGGAAACCACAGATCTCATGGCCACCCAATTGCAAAGGGGGGAGATATTAATAAAGCAATGGCGGAAATTTTTGGTAAGGAAGATGGGTATTGTAAAGGCAAAGGAGGGTCAATGCATTTAGCTGATTTTTCTATTGGAATATTAGGAGAGTCAGGAATTGTTGCATCTTCTGTGCCAGTAGCAACCGGAGCTGCATTAACATCAAAACTTCAAAATAAAAACTTTGTTTCGCTTGTATTTTTTGGTGACGGAGCTTCGAATCAAGGCGCTTGTCATGAATCTATGAATTTAGCAGCACTTTGGAAATTGCCAGTTATCTTTGTCTGTGAAAATAATCAGTTTGCAGTTACTACTTCCTATAAAGATTCTGTTTCAGTAGATCATGTTTCTGATCGTGCTTCAGCATATGGAATGCCCGGAGTTTTAGTTGACGGGCAAGATGTAGTAGCAATGTATGAGGCAACTGAACAAGCTGTAATTAGAGCAAGATCTGGTGAAGGCCCCACTTTAATTGAAGGGCTAACATACAGATATGAAGACCATTCATTAGGGCTTGCAAATGTAAGGAGAGACGGGAACTACAGAACAGATGAAGAATTAAACGATTGGCTCGACAGAGATCCTATTGAAATTCATAAAAAATTTCTTATAAGTCAAAATTTATTATCAGAAAAAGACATAAATGAAATGGAAAAAACTGAAAAAGACAGTGTAGATAAAGCGCTCGATTTTGCAAGGAAAAGTCCATATCCAGACCCTGCACAACTTTATGATGACCTATACACAGATCCAATAAACTTTGCTTAAAGGAGGACCAATTGAAAAATTTAATGCAAGTTGAGGCTATAAACGAAGCTATTCATGAAGAGATGTCTAATGATGAGACTGTTTACTACATGGGAGAAGATGTAAGGGCTTCAATTTATGGGGCATCAAAGGATTTATTTAATAGGTTTGGAGAAAACAGAGTACTTGATACACCATTATCTGAAAATGGATTTATTGGCGCGGCAGTTGGTTCAAGTCTAGTAGGAATGAGGCCAGTTGTAGAAACCCTGACAAGTTTCATGTGGGTTGCTATGGACCAACTTGTAAGTCAGTTAGCAAAAATGAAATACATGTTTGGAGGACAAGCCTCTTTACCAGTAACAATTAAGGCTGATATGTATTACAACGGAAGCATGGCTGCTCATCATTCAGATCGCAGTTACCCTTTCTTTATGAATATGCCTGGAATAAAGGTAATAGTTCCAACTTTTCCTGAAGATGCAAAAGGACTAATGAAAACAGCAATAAGAGATAACGATCCGTGTATAGTGTTTGTCGACGGAAACTTAGGAGGATTAAAAGGTGATGTTCCTGAAAATAATGAAATCGAACAAGGAGAGCTTCTAATCCCTTTTGGTAGTGCAAGAGTAGTAAAAGAAGGTACCGATTGCACTGTTGTTGGAATTGTTAATAGCAATGTTCACGCTTTAAGTGCTTCTGAAAAACTGGAAAAAGAAGGAATATCAATCGAAATTATTGACCCAAGAACTTTGGTGCCTTTTGATAAAGAAACTATTTTGAAATCGGTTGAAAAAACAGGAAGATTGGTTGTAGTTGACCCCGCACATAAAGTGTGTAGCGCCGCAAGCGAAATTATATCTGTTGTTACCGAAGAAGGCTTTTGGAATTTACAGGCGCCACCAGTTAAAGTTGCTTCTGAACAGGTTCACATTCCTTTTTCTCCTGCACTTGAGCCTCTTATATACCCTACAGAAGAAAAAATTATTGAAGCAGTTAAGAAGACATTGGAGTAAAAGTATGGCTACAAATATTTTTTTACCTCAATGGGGAATGGGTATGCAGGAAGCTACCATAATCAAATGGTTAAAAAAAGAAGGAGACATTGTAAAAAAAGGTGACCCTTTAGTCGAAGTTGAGTCTTCTAAAGTTAATGCAGAAGTTGAATCTTCCACAGATGGATATTTAATTAAAATTAGCGCTGAAGAAGGGCAGGTAATTAAGGTTGGTGGAATAATTGCCTATGTTGGTGAGAAAGATGAAAAAATTCAATCTGAAGAAAACAAGCAATTAGAAGAAAATAATACTTCAAAAAAAAATACTGCCCCTAAAGATCAAAAGATAAAAGTTCAAATTACTCCAATAGCCAGAAGAGTCGCAAGGGAATTAAACATTGACCTTGATAATGTAACTGGGTCTGGTCCAAATGGAAGAATTACAGAAACTGATGTAAGAAATTATCAATCAAATGATCATAATGTGAAAGATTCAAATTTGATTTCTGGCATCAGAAAAGTAATTGCTGCAAGAATGACAGAAAGCAATTCTATTCCTGCTGTAACTTTAATTTCAAAAGTAGATATTACAAATTGTGTCAACTATCAAAATGAGCTTTTGAAGGAATGGAGAAAAGAAAAAATTAGACCAACTTTTCAAGATTTAATTGTAAAGTCTGTAGCATTGTCACTTGTTGAACACAAAGTATTTAATGCACATTTTTTAGATAATGAAATCAAGCAATTTGATGAAATTAATCTTGGAATTGCATATGCATTGAAGGATGGGCTTGTCGTGCCAGTAATTAAAAGCTCACAAAGTAAGTCTCTGTTAGAAATTGCAAGAAATATAAGAGAATTTAGCATAAAGGAAAAGAAAGGTTTTTCACAAGAAGATATATCTGGAAGTACGTTTTCAATCACAAGTTTAAACTCAACAGTTGTTGATAGTTTTAACCCATTGATAAACCCTCCCGAAGTAGGCATTCTTGGCATAGGCAGGACATCAGAAGAAATATTAATTACTTCAGAAAAACAAGAAATAAGAAAAATCTGTTACTTTAATCTTACTTTTGATCACAGGGCTGTTGACGGATTTCCGGCATCAAAATTTCTTGAGTCAATTATTAAAAATATTCAAAACCCTGAAGCACTTGAAAGTAAATAATAAAACTGTCGGAATAATAGTTAACCCCAATTCAGGTAAGGACATTAGGAGGCTTGTTTCAAGTGCTTTTGTTGTTCCTCAACAGTATAAATCAAATGAATTAATAAAACTTTATGAAGGACTGTCAAGCCAAGGTGTAAATAAGGTATTTATAATGCCGGATTTTAGTGATGTATCTAAAAGAGCAAGAGAAAAATATTCTAATTTAGTTGATACAGAAATATTAAAAACAAGAAACTTAGATGATGAAAGTACAACAATTGAATCAGCAAAACAAATGAATAATCTTAGCTTAGATTGTGTAATTATTTTTGGAGGAGATGGGACAGCAAGGTTAGTTGCAAATTATATAAATCATACTCCAATTTTAGCTATTTCAACTGGCACAAATAATCTCTTCCCAGAAAATATTGATGGAACAATTGCCGGAATTGCAGTAGGTAAATTTATTAATTCTGAAAACAGAAAAAATTATTTATTAAGGCACAAAAAACTAGATATATATTTTGATAAAAACTTTGTTGATAGTGCTTTAGTTGACGTTGTTGTAACAGATATTCCTTATGTTGGAGCAAGGGCTGTCTGGGATATGAAATCGGTGTCAGAACTTTTTATTAATAAAGTTAGATATTCCGGGATAGGTTTTTCTTCAATAGGTTTTAATTTAAGAAAAAATTTAAAATTAGAAGAAGCAATTTATATTAAAATTTCAAAAAATAAAAATAAATCAAATGTACTGAAGTCTCCAATTGCACCAGGAAAAATTGAAGAAATATTTATTGATAATTGGAAATTATTTAAAGAAAATGAAATTATTAAAATTAAAACAAATAAGGGTACACTGGCTTTAGATGGGGAGAGGAGGCTTGAATTTAATAATTTTAATAAACCTATTATAAAAATAAATAAAGAAGGCCCATTGTGCCTTAATATAAAGGAGATATTATCAAATTAGAATCTGACATTTGTTTGAGTGCTGTGACCTCTGCTGGAAAAGAATTGATAGACTTCCAAGTCAAGAATTATAAAAGTCTTGAAAAATGGAATAAATTTGAAGCAGGGTTAGTAACACAAGCTGATTTAAAATCTGATGAAATTATAAAAAATATAATTAAAAAAAGATCTAATTTTGGTATTCTTTCAGAAGAATCAAGAGAAGATTTTAATCCAGAATTAGATAAATTTTTTTGCGTTGATCCATTATGTGGAACAGTGCCTTTTAGTAACAATTTAAATACATGGGGACTAACTGTTTCATTTTTTTCAGGAGAGAGCTCTGTTGGAGCAATTGGTTGTCCAGGAACAAAGGATTATATGCACTGTGATGAAGAAAACGTTTACTTAAATGGTGAAATTTATAAACCAGATATTAATTTTCCTGAAATGATTGATATGACTCTTTGTTTAGAGATAGAACAAGGAAAAAATTGGTATGAGCTTTTTAATAAAGAATTAAGCTGGGTAAAAAATTTTTCTTATATAAATTCTTTTGCCTCTGCAGTTTATCCAGGGCTCCAGATAATAAAAGGAAACTTACCAATAATGGCAATATATAAAATTTCTTTAGAGCATGTTGGTGGGTTAATTTCAATTGGAGAAAAAATCGGAATAAAATCCACAGATAAATTTGGAAATAAATTAAAAACTGATAATTTAATAGATGATGTGCCTGATTGGTTTATCTTTGGGTGGCCAGAAGTGCACGAAAGCTTAATAAAAAAAATAAATAAATGATAAGGGGAATTAATGTACAAGGTTAATCATATTCATATAAAGAGCAAAGACCCAGAAAAAGATGCCAACTGGTTTGTAAACGCATTTAATTTTGAAATTATTAATGATGAAGTAAGGTCTGTTGGTGATAGATTCATTATGTGCCAAAGCGAGGATGGATTTAGGGTTAATATTTCTGGTGAAAGAACAAATGAGAAACTTGGGCCGAGTGATGCAGACCCTCATTTTGGCTTAGAACATTTTGGTTTAGATTCAGACAATCTTGAAAAAGATATTTTAAGGTTAGAATCTTTGGGAGCAACATTAGCCGAAGGTCCTATGGAAATGCCAGGAATAAGAATAGTGTTTTTAAAAACTCCTGGTGATGTGAGAATAGAGTTAATACAAAAAAAAGATTAGTTGTTCTCTATTGACTGAAGTAAAGCATTTATGTAGCCATAACAATAAGAAAAAGCAGTCATTTTTGGATCTTTAGCATTTATTTGTGGAACATGGTCAGGCATCAGCATATATTTGTAATTTACTTCTTTATAAGCTTTTATGGCTTCATACATATTTATTGACCCTTCGTCAGGAAATACTTCTGTGAAACTTAATTTGTTGCCTTTAATATTCCTGAAATGAACATTGAAAATTTTATTTTTATTTCCGAAGTATCTAATAACATCAAAAATTTCTTCACCTGGATTGTCCATCATTTCCGTAATAGTACCTTGGCAAAAATTTAAGCCATGATATTCATTTTCTCTGATAGAAACAAACTTTTTAAGTCCTTCAACTGTCCCTAAAACCCTTGTGACTCCTTTATATCCTGGCGGAGTGTAAGGATCGTGGGGGTGGCATGCTAATCTAACTTTTTTTTCTTCTGCCACTGGAACAACTTTTTCTAAAAAATAATCAATTCTTTCCCAAAATACATCTTCTGAAACTTTTCCTGCATAAGTGTCTGGAGCATTTTTATCTGCTTCATCCCACCTAAATGTCGATAGCTTGGCACCACCTCTTCCTAATTCACTTTTTGTTCTTGGTATTCCAATAATATTTAGGTTATATTTTACTGCTGGAATCCCTGCTTCTGAACACATTGAAATAATTTCACAAATTCTTTCTATTTCAAAGTCTCTTTCGGGGCTTGTACCAGTAAGAATATTATAAAATTCTCCATTCTTAACTCTAGTATCTATATCTGCTGAACTCAGTGGCAACTGAACCATATCAAGTTTTAGTCCAAATGATTCAAC
>CEQL01029367.1_pt1 | contig 10363 bp, 12 predicted proteins | sample 356281 | NCBI WGS metagenome assembly CEQL01 (sample SAMEA2621203, study PRJEB7988) | marine metagenome | biome: marine biome (ENVO:00000447); feature: surface water layer (ENVO:00002042); material: "saline water (ENVO:00002010), including plankton (ENVO:xxxxxxxx)" | depth 5 m
TCTTTAAATAAAAGTGAAAATAAAGAAGAATTATCTGTTTCGTTATATGGTATGAAAACAATGATTGATTACGAAAATTTATTAAAAGAATTTAAAAAAATAAAGTTATAAATTAATTTTTTAATAATTTATTGAGATTTAAAAATAGAATATTTATATAATATAAGACATGCATTTCTGCCAAAAGTGCGACAACATGTATTATATAAAAGTATCCGAGGATGGAAAAAACCTAAGTTATTTTTGTAGAAATTGTGGAAATGAAGATAAAAGTATTGCTTCGGAAACTATTAGTATTTCAAAGCAAGAATTTCAATCAACTGAAGAAAATTTTGACATGTATATAAATGAGTATACAAAACTAGACCCAACTTTACCTCGCATTAAGGGTATCAAGTGTATCAATCCTGAATGTATATGTAATAAGGATAAAAGTGTTGAAACCGATATATTATATGTGAGATACAATGAAGATAATCTAACATACATTTACATGTGTGGACATTGTGATACAACATGGAAGACAAATAGTTAAATAATAAATAATAATAATTAATATTTATTATTTTATTTTTTTAAAATTTATTGAAATAAATAAATTAATATATAATATATAATATGTCAAAACCTATTGATGAAAAAAACGATCCGGACGATATTATTCCTGATGTTGAAGATGATGATGATGACGATGATGTTGATGAAAACACAACAGCATCTGATTTAAATGACGATGATATTGAAGATGAAATTGACGATGATGACATAGATGAAGACGTCGAAGAAGAACAGGATGTTTCTGTTAATGAAGGACAAGTTAATTCAAAAAGTATATTACAAGAGGCAAACTTAGGTCCTAATATTTCGGATGATACACTTGAAGACAGTGATGATGAGGATTATGAATATGATGAAGATATTTTGAAAAAATTAGATTTCAATAAAGTAGACATGAATAAAATACATCCGGAAAGTGTTCATATAAATAATGATGAACTTAAGACTTTAACAAAAGTTGTTCGTAATAATCAAGGACTAATTGTTGATAATCTACACAAAACGTTGCCATGGATTACAAAATATGAATATACAAAAATTTTAGGTCAGCGTGTTAAACAGTTGAATTCTGGTGCGAAACCTTTAATTAAATCACAAGGTTTAATTAATAATTATAATCTCGCTGAACAAGAACTTCAAGAAAAAAAATTACCAATTATTATTAAAAGACCAATACCATCGGGGGGTTGTGAGTATTGGCGTCTTCAAGATTTGGAAATTAACATTTCCATCTAGCTGGACATTGGGTACATTGAACAAAAGTAGTCATTGGTTCATCTGCTGAACGTGTTTGCATTTGATAGTATGTAGTTTTGTGTGAACCACATTTTTTACATTGGAAAGCACCTTCTTCAATATTAACACTTGATTGAGTTTTTGATTTATCTCTTTTTTGTTTTTGTTCAATCATTATTTTCCATCTGTCAATGTCAATTTCTTGATGACTAATGTAACCAATTTCACCTGATTTGATTTCACGGTCATTAATTTTATTAATAAGGTCTGTATGCGCTAAATTATAACAAATTGTGCGCATACGGTCTATGTATATAAGAACAAAATATGGATTATCCCATCTCTTAACAATTTTTCTCTTATCTGCTTCATCTCTTGAAAAATTCAAAATACTCATCTCAATATTTTGAGACCTATAATCTTTTGTGATTTTCAATCCTGATTTATTAGTAATTGATTTAATATGTTCGACAATATTTTTACGAAATTCAACTGGATTCTCAATTACACGCATCTAAATCATATAAATAAATTAAATTTAAATCAATTTATTTATATTCTTATTTAACAATTAAAACTCATCATCCGACAAAATATACTCTTGTTCGCTAATGTCTTCGTCTTCGTCTTCGTCTTCATCTTCGTCAGTATCATATTCTGATTCGATTGTGTCACTATCTTCTTTACTATCATTGGAAATACTATTTTTATCATCGACTACAAAGCCATCTTTCAAATATCCTGATTTTGTTTTTTCTTCTGATGGAATATTTTTAAGCTCATCTGCTTCATTTTCATCTTCATTTATAGTATTTTCAAGATCTTCAAAACCACCAAATAATTTTTCATATAATTTTTCCCATTCACTTTGTGTGAGATCGTCCAATTTATCATCAACAACCTTTACTACAGCAAGAGCACCAAAAAACAATTTAGAATCAACTGGGGGTGGTAATTCATATTTATTTTCCATATTCGCTTTACCTTTTTCTTTACCATAAACACAGATATTAAATGATTTTTTACTTCCCTTAAATTTCCACGTGTTTAGTAGTTTGAAATCATCACTTTTACGATAATTACATTTTTTATAAAGGTCATTAATTTCCAAATTTTTATAACTTTGTTCATTTACATCACCATTTTTATTTATCAATACAATATTTGTCATCTATTATGATATTTTAAATCGGTTTAAATAGTTTAAATAAATATATATTAAGATGTCTTTTAAATATGAAAAAAATCCATTCAAAAATAAATCTAACATTCATTATCGTATTTATCCCGATAAACTAAATTATTATATTAGCAACATTAATAATAACGATTTTGTATTTGATAATTTAGAAAAATTATTTAATAAAAAAGAAGAAGAAGTTTATTTATTTAGTGATGAAGGATTTTTTATAAATAAATTTAGCAAAATTAGTAGAATTGAATATATCGATACTCCTATAGAACGTAAAAAAATTTCATATGTAAATGAAAATAATGAATATTTTGATAAAGATATTATTATAGATAATAGCAAAGAAATTATTAAAGATGAAGTATCTCAAATTCCCTATAATCATGCTGTAATTAAACAAATGAAAGAAATTTACTCGATAAATAAAAACTCTAATATACGCCTAGTTTTAATTAAAACAAATGATGATTTAACCGAACTCTATTTTGAATGTTTTGATGATATTGAACATAATTATATTAAAGATGACTTTTTCACGTTATTATCCTTGTTAAACTAATATTTTATATATATAAATGGTATTTTGGTTAATTAAAACATCGATTTTATCATTAATAATTATAGCAATAATACATTACTTATTTTTATTTTTTAAAACAAATTTAACACAACCTAAAATAAAAGATTTACTACATCATCCTAAACAGGAATATGAAGAAATACTTAATATTATTAATAATAACAAAGAACATATGACTTCACATGAACCTGTATTAGGTAAACCAGATACAACTAGTATTGATAATTTACCTAATGATAATATTAAATCACAAAGTATTAATAATTCAATGAAAGATGAATTATCACAATTCTTATTAAATGATGTTAATAATTTAATAACACCACAAAATGAAGGAGAATATAATAATTTCTCTTTTAATATCTCTAACTAAATATACTTAAAAATAAAACGTGTAATAATTTACATGCCTAGACAAACAGTATTTTTAAACAAAAATGATTTAAATAACCTTATAAAAAGATTTCCAGTGTTTGAACTTTCTTATGATGAACGTATTCATAAAAAAGTTTATACAAAAGATGATATTTTTGTAATTATACCATATGGTACAAAATTTTATGCTTGGTTTACATATTATGGTAACCAAAATGTTTGCTTTATTTGTGAATTGTATCCTAATAAAAAAATAAAAAATATTACCATTCGTTCTTGTTGTTTTAAAAGTGAACTTTCATATGGTACAGTTCTATATGGTACAATGGTTGAAAATAAATTTTTTGTAATTGAAAATCTATATTATTATTGTGGAAAACGTTATGAAAAAACCAATTATTCAAATAAACTAAATATGATTGTTTCACTTTTTGAGAATGACATAAAACAAATATCATACAATAAACAAGATATTGTATTTACATCACCATTTGTTACTAATAACTATAATAAATTAATCGAAATAAGCAAAGGATTACCATACAATATATATGGTATTAAAATAATTGACCTCTATTCTAAAAATAAATCTCAACGAATTTTTGTCCACAAACAAGATAAGAAGGAATATTTTGCTATATTTAAAATAAAAGCAACTATTAAAAATGATATTTATGAAACATATTATTATGATAATGGTAATGTAAAACAACATAATGTAGCTTATATTCCTTCATACACTTGTAGTGTTATGTTGAACAGTCTTTTTAGAACAATCAAAGAAAATATTCGTCTTGATAGTCTAGAAGAAAGTGATGATGAAGAAGATTTTGAAAATATTAGTGATGACAAATATGTTGATTTAAATAAAACATTGAATATGAAATGTCAATTTAGTCAGAAATTTAATAAATGGATTCCAATTGAAGTTGTTGATAAAAGAGAGAAATTGATAACATATAATGACCTGTGGACTATTGAAAATAAATTTATTAAAGCAAATCGTCGTACAGAATTTCCTAGAGGAAGAAGGTTTTAAATATTATATAAAATTATTATATTATATAATATAATATGGACGACGAAAAAAACCCTGACAATGAAGATTCAAATACTTTTAAAATGTCACTCGAAGAAGAAATATCTAAAACCATGCGTCTTGCTTTCTGGGATAAACTAGAAAGCGAAATGAAAGAAAAAAAATATGAAATGCTTTTAAGTGTTTTAGATGACTTACGTTTTAAAATATGTGAAATGATACCAAATCGACATGATTTACATGAAAATTTGTATGAACATATTGATGTAGATTTATTAGAACAAATGTTAAACCATGATGCTGTTGATAATAATTATATATTTAATACTATCCAGTTTATAATTACTCAATTAAAAGAATTAGATTCTATTGAAGATGAACCTTATTACGAAATATGGCGAACACAAATAAATAAACGCTTACAAGATACCGATTGTCGTCTTCATATTTTGTTGCCTATCTTTCTAAGAGAAACTTTTTTTAGAGTTGACAAAATAGAATACAGTATAAAACGTTTTAAAGCATCAGAACTATATAAAGTTATCAAAGAGAGAAAAAATAGTATTCATGGAGATATTGAATAAGTATTATCTATTCTATTATTTTTATTCTACTATTTTTATTCTACTATTTTTATTAGACATTTTGGTTTTGATTTTGATTTATCCTTCTCTTTCTGTTTAGCACCAGGAACATTAACAATTTTCCATGTATTATTATCCAATGGTGAATCATTTTTATAAGGTTTATACATATTGTTATTTGTATAAACTACTTTGTAATTTTGCTTACGATAAAATGTAAGACGTTTTCGCCATTGGCTTTGAAATATATCATGACTATCTACAAAATCTATTACCAAAGGACTACTGTGTTTTACACGTAATATTCTTCCAACTGCCTGTTGTACATCGGTTTTTGGTGACATTAAAAACAATGTTGTAAGTGTTTTAATATCCAATGCTTCTGCCGCCATTGAAAATGTAGCCAAAATTATTTTTTTTGTTTCAGATAATTTTAAAGCTGGTTCTTTCATACCACCAATGTAATATCCCACCGAACCATCCGCTATTTTTCTATGCTCAATAGCTTTAAATAAATATGTAAGAATACTTTTATTATGAGCTAACATCATAATTTGTTGATTTTCATTCTCTCTTAAAACATCTTGTAGAACAGAAATTATGAATTCAGTTCTCAAACTAAAACCACATAATTTACTTATCATAGATGAATATAATGGGTTTCCTCGATAATCAAGTTTTACTTCATTAAAATCTTCATCATTATTATTATATTCAATTGCCCTTACTAATACAGGTGCGGAAGTGTCGTTTTTTTCACTGTGAATTATCTTACCAATAAATAATTTAAATACTTTTGATAAACCATCTTTTCTCTGCATTGTAGCACTTAAACCTAAAATATAAGGTGTAACAACAGTAAATAATGACCTAACGAAAACTTCAGCACTTATATGATGACACTCGTCCACACATACAAAACCAAAATCTTTAAACATTTCTTGCGGATACTCCTTCATTGAAAGCGATTGTAACATACCGATTACAATATCTTTTCCTTCAATATCAAAATGTGGTCCCTGGATTTTTCCTACTTTAGCATCTGGTAAAAATTGTTGTATTCTTTCTACCCATTGATTTAGTAAAAACCCTTTATGAACAATTACCAATGTTTTTACTTTTAATTTTGATATTATATTTAAAGCCATTACTGTCTTACCTTTACCACAACCAATTTCCAATAAACCCCCACCACCTTGATCTATTGATTTATTATTTTTATTATTTTTAGTAACATGGTCTATATATTTATTAACAATATCATTTTGATAATCTCGCATTTCACCATTAAATTTAAGATTAATTTCTTCATATTTTGTTAATCTAGTATCTTTAGCCAAACCATATTTTTGTTCTCCATAAAAACGCGGCACATATATTTTTCCTTCTGATTCTCTATATATTGAAAATTCTTCTGCTTTCCCCATAGTAACACCTAAATTAGGTTTAACAGTTAAATCTTCTTTTATTTGAATTTGTTCTACTAATTGTAAATTTTTTTTATATAGTGTATAACCTTTCTGTCCAAAATACACTGTCATAATATATAATTATTTTTATTTTTTAAAATCAATTTAATTAATTATAATTTATCATTTAGAATTTTTAAAAAGTATTTATTTTAGAACAATTATTATATCAATATTATTTATAATGAAAAATTTCGCTGGTTTAGTTAAATTTACCAAAAGTAATGATGCTATTATTGGTGGATTAATGGTTCTTTATCTCGTTTTAGATTGCTGTGAAATGCCAGGAATGGTCAATGATGTAGTTAATTCTAATTTAGGAGCGGGGGTTTTAATGATTAGTGCTTTAGTACTATTTTTAAAGGTTGGCAATCCTGTTTTATTAGTTCTTGGCCTTCTTTGTGTTTATGAATTGATGGCTCGTGCTAAGAAATCATACAGGTCACGTAATATCCCTAGTATTCTTACTTCTAGCAATCCAAAAAGAAGCTTTAAACAATCTAGCAATTTTGGATATTCATTCCAAGAAGGATTTAAGGAAGGTGACAATCATGAAAAAAAACCTGAAGAAGCAGAAGGAGAAGCAGGTTTTACTGGTGTAGAAGGATTAAATTCTGCCTCTTCAATTAGTCACTCATCTATTAACTAAATATTAATATTATGAAATCTAATATTAATATTTTTTCACTATGTCATTACGTCAAAAGCAGTATTTTTTGGAATCATAAAACGCTTACTTTGACCAGCAGAATCTTTACCTAAACCAGATTTTGAACCTGCCAAAAAACTTATTTTAATAAACATAAAATATATTGAATATGCTATTAAACAAAATATTATACCCAATAGCACTTGGCCATAAAAATTTTTTTGTAATTCTTCTATTTGCTCTGTAAAATTCATAATTTTAGAATCTGCCGTTGCTTGTTTTATTCTCTCTTGAATAACTTCCCCTTTTTTACTAATTTCATTACAATTTAAATCATTATTTTCTAAATCTAAATTTTTTAATCCTTTTTCATTTATTTTAACATCAACTGATGTTTTAACATTATTTGTATTTTTCTTTACTGGCATTATATTCGCAAATGAAGGGTCTATAATATGAAGTGATGAATTTAAAAATAAAATATTTGTTGATTTTTTCATACCATTACCATACTCTGATTCAGTATCTGTTGAATCATAATAATAATATGGTTGTTCATAAGGTATAAATTTTGAAAAATTTACAAGTGTTGTATTTATGTTTGCGGTTGATTCTGACATTTGTTGACCTGTAAATAAATTATCTATTATTTTACGAACTTCTATACCATTTGAATTTGATTTTAATGTTTTAAAAATAGGAAGCACTATTATTACATAATCTTCTGTGTTTCCACTTTTTAATTCTAGTTCTCTATTATCTAAATATTTCATCTCACGCTTTGTAAAACTATAACGTTTTTCATCCTCAATTTGGTCTAATGTGTCTACATATTTTTTATTAACAAATTTTAAGACCAATTCTCCAACTACATTAATTGGTATTGCTGTAATACCAAAATTTTCATCAGTACCACCAGATTTTCCCTTTTCTCCATAATATTTCCATCTATTAATTATACTAAAACCATTATTTCCATTTTCCATTATTTCCGTAGACGTACTTTGACGTATTATATAATTTTTTTGGTCTCTTGATGTATAAGTTACTCCATTGACATCTATAGTCATTTCTTCTCCTATTATTTTAAAATAAGGAGTTTTAAATGAATCTGGTTTAAAATCTTGACACTTTTTATTTTTTTCATCACCAATTTCTCTACAATAAGTGGGGTCAATCAAGTGAGCAACATTCTTTTTCTTTTTCTCAAAAAGTATACGTTCTTGTTCCTTATTTTGATTTTTTACTGATATTTCTCTTCTTTTAGAATTTATAATATATTTATTAGGCTGTCTTCCTTCACGTCTTTGGTCTGTTTTATGTTTTGATATTTCTTCATTTAAATCATCAATTTCTTTATCTAGCTTGTTTAGTTTTGATAAATATTCTTTTTTAAATTCTAAATACTCGTTATATTTATTGTAAGACTCAGAATTAATAAATCTAAATTGTAAACGACTATTAATAGTAGTTGTTTTAAAATTAAAACTTTTCAAAATGTCGCTCCCGGTATCTGAACCTTTTATATCATGAAGTTCTGGAAAATATACACTATTCTGTATATCTTCTTCATAACTTCCTGCTTTAAATTCTACCATTCTACTATTATTTCCAGAATTGTTTTTTTCACTATCTAATCCTTCTAAAAAATTATCTTTACTATTATAAACTTTATCAACAATATTTTCTAAAAAACTATAACTAAACATATAATAAATATAGATATATTATTTATTATATAAAATCCTAATATTACTTTTTGTTTAGCATTGTAAGAGTGCTTTTTACTAATTTAGTTAAAAAGAATAGTAAAACAGCACCAATTAACATCTGTGCCATTGTTCCTTGTGTATATTTTCTTGTTAAACTATCCATCGACGTTGTTTTAGTAATCCCTTCATTTCCCAAACCTTTCTCTCTATCTGTTAATAACATGCCATTATCGTCAACTGGCGCACAATTTATTATTGAGGTTCCACTTAATGAACTTACAATACCTTTTTTGTTTATTGAACCATTTGGGTATTTTTCTGGCTGGTCAGAAGGGAGAGGTTCTGTTGGATTTTCGGTGAATTCGGTTGTTGTAGATTCTTTTAAGTCAAATGTATAATCACTGCTACTCGTAATGCTCCCAGCTCCAGGCCTGTCTGCCCATCCAGTATCTCCTGCTATTTTTAATTTTTCATCATCGCTTGCTGACCAATCACCACCGCTGTCCGGGTTCCACCAAATTAATATATATGTTCGTATTTCAACGATTATTTTTGAGCTTGAAAATATGATTGTGTTATATTCTTTTTTATCATTTTTTGTATTTAAATGATAAAATTCTGTTTTTTTAGGTATTAAATTATTTAGTTTTAATTCACTTTTTAAATTACCACTTTTTGATAATTCTGCTATAGATTTTAATAAATATTCACCAACATTATTATTTGCTTTACCTGAATATATAGGTATAATTAAATTTAATATGTTATTTCCGTCAGAAGGTTTTGTAAAAATTATTACAATCTGACCTATAATACCACGTCCATGAACATTAGTTATTAATCCTGGTAATGATTCTGATGTTCCTGATGTTTCTGATGTTCCTGATGTTTCTGATGTTCCTGATGTTCCTGATGTGACGAGTTCAGATGGAGGTGGAGATATAGTGTTATCAAAAGTAAAATAACATGATTGTGGAACATAAACTTGTCCTTTATATTTAAAATTTGTGTATAAATTTGAATTTAAACTAAATTTACCATTTTCATTATTAGATTTTTTAATATAACATGGATTATTCTCACTTGGTAAATCTATTTTACATTGTAATTTTGAATTACAAAGTTCTAATTCGGATATTGCTAGGTTAAAATGTTTTAATTTGGCCGTCATGTTTATATTTATTATATATAATTATTTTTACATAAATTTTAATAATATAATATATTAAATGGCTGAAAGTGAAAAAAAAGAAGGGGGTCAAATACCTTTATTTATAAGTAATAATAATAGTAATGAACTATTTAAAAAAACAGATGCTATTATTGATGATTATATAGAAAAAAATAAAGCTGTATCGATTAAAGATAAAGATGGCAACATTGAAAGCAATAAAACTCATCCATTTTATTTTGCTGATTTTAATAATGAATTAGGAAATCTTATGCTTGTTCCAGGTAATAAAGGGAAAA
>CEQL01120902.1_pt1 | contig 10347 bp, 9 predicted proteins | sample 356281 | NCBI WGS metagenome assembly CEQL01 (sample SAMEA2621203, study PRJEB7988) | marine metagenome | biome: marine biome (ENVO:00000447); feature: surface water layer (ENVO:00002042); material: "saline water (ENVO:00002010), including plankton (ENVO:xxxxxxxx)" | depth 5 m
AAACTAATATAAAAAAATACTAAAAAAAAGAAAATCTTATTACCATATACACTAAACAAAGTGGGAATTGCTCGAGAAATAGAGTCTATTTCAATGCTTCCCTTGTCAGTTGAATTTAATTTTTTTTCAATTATTCCATTTAATTTTATATGTGCTGAGATACCATTATTTGCGACCCTCAATACGTCTTTACCCTCCTCGATTGATCTAAATACTGAATGTGAAAAATGTTGAAAAGGTCCTATGCTATTTCCAAACCAACCATCCTCGGAAATATTTAAAATAAAATCATAATCATTATTGTTGCTCAATTGACCTGAAAATATTATTTCATAACAAATCACAGGCAGAAAAGAGACGGAATTGACATTAATTATATTTCTTTCATTCGAGGAACTAAATGATTTATATCCGGAGGTTATTTTTTTTAAATCAAAATTACTTAAAATTTTTTCAAAAGGGAGAAACTCACCAAAAGGAACTAATTTATTTTTGTCATATTTATCTTCAAGCTCAAAATTTTTATTAAACAAAGCTAGTGAATTAAATATTTTTTCTCCATCATCAAATGTAATTCCCAAAATTATTTTTGAGTTGCCATATATTAGATTAGAGATTTCACTAAAATCATTACCGAGTCCATTTAATTCACCAATGTTGGTAATACCCTCAGGGTAGATTAATAATGAGTCTTTATCAAGTGGATAACTAATTTGTATCAATTCATTTAGTTTCTGTTCTATAGGCTCATCTATAAAAAATCTCTCAATTTTAAAGTTTGGCGAAATCAATTTTATTGGTTGGACAATTAATTTTTTTTTGGTTTGTGCAATATCTTTAATTCTATTATTTCCGTAATATGAATTTATTAATATGATTGTGAAAGCTAATAAAAAAATAGCAAATTTTCTAAATTTGCTAATATTAAAAGTTAATACAATTGGTAAACAGTAAAATGTTATTATAATTAGATTTAATGAATATGTACCTATTAAATTAAGTATTTGTAAAGAGCTGGTAAGCTCCAGAATACTATAAGTAATTAAATTCCATGGAAAACCTCCAAAAAGATTTCCCCTTAAATATTCAACAATAGAAAAAGTAAGTGAAAAAATAAGAATTGAATAAAAATTTAATTTAACATTTAAAAATTTAAGACAAATTGAAAATATCCCATAATAAAAAGATAATAAGAATGGAATAAATACTATTGATAAAATTATTAAACCTTCAAAATTTTCATCAAATTTTAGGGAATTTGAGATCCAATACAAATTAGATAAAAAATAACCAAACCCAAAAATCCATCCATAAAAAAATAAACTTAAAAAGTTTTTGTTAATGTTATTGACTAAAATATAAAATAATAAAGGAAATGTAATAAAATTTATAAAAAAAAAGTTATAAGGAGGCAGGCTATATGAGGAAAAAATTCCTAAAATGAAAAGAGTAAAAATTATTAAAAATTTATTATTTAAATTTAGTACCAATTTATAAATTTAGTTGTTTAAATATTGAAATTTCTTTTTTATGCATTTTTTTGTAGTCTAAGTTTTTAACATGATCATAGCCACTTAAGTGTAGATATCCATGAATCCACATTTTGTCTAATTCATGATCAAATGAAGATTTTTTAGATCTTTTATTTACTATTTCATAGCTAATCGCTATATCCCCAAGATAAATATTACTTTTCAATTTAATATTTAGTGGAAATGATAATACATCTGTCGATTTGTTTATTTTTCTAAATTTTTTATTTAGATTTTTCATTTTAGAATTGTTTGTTAAAAATATTGTAAATTCTTTTATAGTTTTTGATGAATTAAAATTATTATTAAATTTTTTTTCTTTTGATTTGAAGTAATTGTTTATGTTTTTAATTTTTTTTTCCCATTTAGGAAAATTAATCACAACATTTATCTTAATCATTTCTTAATATTCTGATCGGAATAAGCTTTTACAATTTTTGAGACTAAAGGATGCCTAACAACATCTGTATGATCAAAATCAATTATTGATATTTCGTTTAAATGTCTGAGTATTTCTTTAGAATTTTTAAGACCTGATAAGAACTTGTTAGGTAAATCTATTTGAGACGGATCACCATTAATGACAATTTTTGAGTTTTCCCCTATCCTTGTCAAAAACATCTTAATTTGAGTATCTGTGGCATTTTGAGCTTCGTCCAAAATAGCAAATGAGTTTTTTAAAGTTCTTCCTCTCATAAATGCTAAAGGCGCTATTTCAATGTCTCCAATTTCAATCCGTTTTTGGATTTTTTCAAAGTCTAAAAGATCATATAAAGCATCATATAAAGGACGTAAATATGGGTCTACTTTTTCTCTCATATCACCTGGTAAAAAACCTAATCTTTCACCAGCTTCAACTGCTGGTCTTGACAATATTATTCTATCGATTTTTTTATCCAAAAGCATTGTTAATGCAACAGCCACTGCGAGATAAGTCTTTCCAGTTCCAGCAGGTCCAGAAGATATAATTATTTCACTATCTTTTAATGCCCTCACATATTTTTTTTGTTTCTCAGATCTTGGTATTACGGATTTTTTTGGAGTTTTAATTATGTACTCAATTTTATCTGTTTTTTCCTCTATCATAAATTTATTTACTGAAGATATAATATCTTTCTTTTCAATTGTTCCATTATTTATAAATTGGTCAAATAAAAAGACAATTGCATTTTTAACAACTTCATTTTTTTTTTCCGTACTTTTTACTAAAATTGAATTTCCACGTGAATAAATACTGGTATCTGTTATTTTTTCTAGTTCCTTAAGATTATTGTTAAACTCACCAACAACACCCATCAATTTATCATTACTTTTGAATATAATGCTTAATGTATTGTTCTCAGAATAAACGAATTTTAAGTCGTTAATTGACTTTTTATAAGAAACATTATTCAAATTAAGCTGCTCTCATTTTATTTGTGTTTTCATCTATTATACCAAATAAAGAATTTCGGTTAGTTTTTTTTATTTTAACATTTACTAATTTTCCAATGTATTTATCCTCTCCTTCAAAAATTACAGAATTTAAAAAGGCATTTCTTCCAAAGTATTTATTTTGATTTTTCAATTTATTCTCAACTAGAACTTCAATAGATGTATCCAAAAAAGATTTATTTTTTTTAATTTGATGATCTTCTAATACTTTCTGAATTTCTATCAATCGTTCTTTAGCAATTTCTTGATCAACAGGTTCCAATTTTGACGCCATAGTGCCTGGTCGAGGACTGAAAATAAATGAAAAGGAATTAATAAATTTTATATCTTTAACCAGTTTGATTGTGTCATTAAAATCACAATTCATCTCTCCTGGATAACCTATAATGAAATCACTGGAAAATTCTACTCTGCTATTCTTTTTTTTTATGGCTTCGTATATTTCTAAATATTTTTCTACTTTATGATTTCTATTCATTAGTTTTAAAATTTTATTTGAACCACTTTGAATTGGTAAGTGAACAAATGGCATAAGTTTTTTGGAACTAGAATAACAATCAATTAAATCTTCTGTCATGTCTCTCGGATGCGATGTTGTATATCTAATTCTTTTCAATTCTTCTATTTTATCTAATTCTAATATTAAATTAGATAATTTATAATTTTTATTACCATCTTTATATAAGTATGCATTAACGTTTTGTCCTAATAATGTTAGTTCTTTCGCACCGTTTTTAATTAAGTTTTCAGCTTCCTCTAAAATTTTTTTAAATGGTCTGGAGTATTCTGGTCCTCTAGTATATGGCACTACACAGAATGTACAAAATTTATCACATCCTTCTTGAACTGTTAAAAATGATGATACCTTACTGTCATTATTTTTTATTTTATCTAAATAGTTAAACTTATCTTCAGTATAAAATTCAGTTAACTCCTCTTTTTTTTCAAAACTAAAGTTTGCGATGATTTTATTAATCTTATGATATGACTGAGGACCGATTATAATATCGATATAAGGCTCTCGTTTAATCATCTCACCACTTTCTGCTTGAGCAACACAACCAGCTATAATTACTATCGGTTTTTTTTTATTTTGATAATTTTTTCTTACCCTACCTATTTCATCAAATACTTTTTCTTTTGATTTATCTCTAATGTGACAAGTATTTAATAAATAACAATCAGCATCTAGATGATTACTTGTTTTAATGTAACCAATATTTTTAACCGTGTCATAAATACGATTCGTATCATACTCATTCATTTGGCAGCCAAAAGTTTTAATGAAAATTTTTTTCACAATTAATCAGATTTATCTTTAACACAATAAAGTTCTAATTTAGAATCAACTAATTTATATCCATGCTTTTCTGCAATTTTTTTCTGAATATTTTCAATTTCTTCACTGGTAAATTCAATAATGTTACCTGTCTTAATATCAATTAAATGATTGTGGTCATCATTTAACTCATATCTTGCTTTTCCATCTTTAAAATCGTGTTTCATCAGAATCCCTGATTCTTCAAATAATTTTACAGTTCTGTAAACAGTAGCTATACTTATTTTATTATCTATATCTGAAACTCTTTTATAAAGCTCGTCAACATCTGGGTGATCAGACTCACCATAGTTTTTTTTAGACTCTGATATTACTCTCGCAATAGTTCTTCTCTGATCTGTTAATTTGACACCTTTAGCTAAACATTTTTGCTCAATTGTATCTGTCATAAATTTATTTTAACTCATATAAAGTGGTTTAATCAAATTTTTTATTAATTTACCTTTTTTTAATAAGTCCAAAACCTCAGAATAATCAGAGTTTACTACATGTTTAGACGAAAATCCGTAAATTTTAAATTTATATATTAAATTTATTGCTTTTAGGGTGGATATGGAAGTTCTTATGCTAGAAAATTTTCCAGGTCCTAAATTTATAAGAACTTTATCTATAATATCAAAAGTTACCGTCTTTTTTTCTAAAAATTTGAACAAAAGAACTGCAAACTTATCAAAATTTTTTCTACTGTTTTCATAATCATTAGTATAGATTTTATCCTTACCTATGATTTTGAAAATAATCTTTTCATTTGCAGCATCTATTATTAAGTTTTTTTTAATCTTATTTTTCATAAATAGTTCAGCAATAGCAGATGATAATATCAAATATTATTCCAATGATCATGGTGTTGTATCAATCATGTATCATAGATTTAATGAAAATAAATACCCATCAACAAACATTAAAGTAGATATTTTTAAAAAGCAACTTGAACTAATCGAGAAAAACAATATAGAATTCTACGACCCGCTTAAATTTGATACAGAATTTGAATACCCAAAAAAAAATAAGAAAGTTTTAATCACAATAGATGATGCATTTTCCTCTTTTTATGAAAATGCATGGCCAATACTTAAAAAAAGAAAAATACCATTTATATTATTTGTATCTACAGAACCAGTTGGAAAATCAGGTTACATGAATTGGAATGAAATTAAAGAGATATCAAGTTATGATTTTGCTTACATAGGAAATCATTCACATACACATGAATATTTATTGAATTTTTCACACTTTGAATTTGAAAAAGATATAAAAAATTCTATAAAAATATTTAAAGAAAAATTAGGGTATAATCCAATATTCTTCTCATATCCATTTGGGGAGTATAATTTAAAACAAACAAAATTTATTGAAAATAATTTTAAGTATGGTTTTGGACAGCATTCAGGAGTTATTGACTTAACTAAAAATCGTTTTGAACTTCCAAGATTTCCGATAAATGAAAAATATGGCGATTTGGAAAGATTTGAGTCTATTATTAAATTATTTCCTATTCCCTATAAGAGTTTAAGACCTGAGGATAAGTTTATTGCAAAAGAACAAAATCCTCCAGTTGTAGAAATAGATTTTTTTGAGGAACAAAAAAATATAAAAAATATTAATTGTTTTTCTAATGAAGGTAATAACTGGGGGAGTCCAATTATGAAATTTAAAAAAAATACATTAGAGATTAATTTTAAGGAAAAATTTACTTTTAGGAGAGGAAGAGTAAATTGTTCACTTAAAGATGAAAATGTTTGGAGGTGGCTAGGATTGCAAATGTCTATTGAGGTAAATTAGATCAAATTCTTATATTTAACACTCAAAGGCATTAATTTTACATCATCGAAATCTTTTAAAGAATTTTGTTGAATGATTTGCTTTAAAATTTTTGTGTATTCTTTTCCTGTTTCGGCATAGTTATCAAGTTCATCTGCAAGTAATAAGCTATCAAGTTTTTTATTGTCATCTCTTAGTTGCGCTCTAAGCTGTCTAAAATTTTTGTAACTAGAGTGGGTATTTAAGTTTCTTTGATATGCTCTGACAGATGCTTTTAATACTTTAAACTTCATTACTTTATGCTTGGTATCATTCTCAGCCCCCGCAGGTTTAATTCCCTCTCCTGACCAGGTCCACTGTCCAAATAAGGCATTTCCCTCTAGAGCAAATCTAGAAGTGCCCCAACCTGTTTCTTTAGCAGCCTGTGCTATTGCTAACGAAACTGGTATTACATCCATACGAACTTTTAGAGTGGGTATATCTTTATTTAAAACTCCATATTGCTTAAACTTCATATTTAACCAATTGATTTCTTTTTTTGAGTTTTTGTTTTTATTTAAAATACTAAAAAGTCTTTTCCTATCAATCAGAATTCTATTATTTTCCTCTAAAATTAATGGTAAAATTATCTGAATAAATAAATTCTTTCTTTTCTTTGAACTTTCTATTTGTTTTATTTCATTTGGTAAAAGTGAAAGTCTAATTGGTTTTACTTTTTTACTTTTTCTAACATCATTTAAAGAATAATCTGTATCTTTAAATAGCTGTTCTATCGTTGAGGCGCTTAATCTTACAGTGTCCTGTGGAGTTTCCTCAAGTTTAAAAACATCTTCTAAAATATTTGATAAGTCTAAACCCTCATCTATTTTTAATTTACTTGTAATTTCCTCACCTTGAAGAGCTTTCTTGAATTTTTTGTTTGAGTCATTAATTTTAGAATTTTGAACAATTTTAGGTCCTTTTTCAGAAAATATAGGTATTAAAAAAGAGGTTAATATTATTAAGAAACTTGATAAAACAGTTAGATATATAGTTTTAAACTTTTCAAAACCAAATTTAAAAGTTGATTTTTTTTTTATAATTAAACCTTGTGTTGATAAAAATTTTTGCAATTTAGCAAATTGATTTGCATTAAAATTTTTCTTAAATAACTTATTTGAATAGATTTTTCTCAAACTGCCTCTACTTCTTTCACTTCAGGAATATAATGACAAAGCAAGTTTTGAACACCCTGCTTAAGAGTTAACGCAGCACTTGGACATCCAGAACATGCGCCTTGAAGCTCTACTCTAACTACACCATTTTCAAAATTTTTGAATTTAATATCACCTCCATCTCTAGCCACAGCAGGCCTTATCTTTGTCTCTAAAATTTTTATAATCTGACCTTCAACAGTTGAGGTGTCAAAATTTTCTTTTTTTGGATTTTGTGAAATTACAATCTCATTTCCCTGGGAATAAAAATCATTAATAAAAGAGATAATTATATGCTTTAAATCTTCCCAATCTATTTCAGATTTTTTGTTAACAGATATAAAATTATCAGAAAAAAAAATACTTACAACACCATCAACAGAAAGAATATTTCTAGCAAGTTCATTATTAGTTTTTTCAATATCATTTATTTCTACTGGACCTATAGATGATACCTTCTTTCCAGGTAAAAATTTTAAAGAATTTGGATTTGGAGTTATTTCAGTTTGGACAAACATTAAGTATTATATAGTTATTAGTTTAATTTTTTAAAGTAAATAATTATTAAAAACCAAACTTTTTTTTAATTTCTTTTAACTTTTTTGAAGATAAATCATTAGCTTTTTCGCTACCTTCTTTTAAAATTCCATCAATATATGAAATATCCTCATTTAACCTTTTAATTTCTTTTGAAATTGGCGAAATTGTTTTTAAAACAATATCTGAAATTTTATTTTTAAATATTGAAAAATTTTTACCTTTAAAATCTTTCAAAATATCATCTATTTTTATGCCTGATAAACTTGAGTATATACCTATTAAATTTTCAATCTCTGGTCGTTTTTTTAAATTTTCAATATTTTCTGGAAAAGGATCTGTGTCAGTTTTTGCTTTTTTTATTTTGTTAATTATGTCATCATTATTATCAGTTAAATTAATTCGACTTAAATCCGAAGGATCAGATTTGCTCATTTTTTTTTTGCCGTCTTTTAAGCTCATTATTCTTGCAAAATTTTTTTGAATCAAAGGCTCTGGAATTTTAAAGAATTCTGGTGAGTTAAAATCCAAATTAAATTTTTTTGATATATCTCTTGCTAATTCCAAGTGTTGTTTTTGGTCTTCACCAACAGGTACATGTGTAGCATCATACAACAATATATCTGCGGCCATTAAAATAGGATATACATAAAGACCTACACTTGCTTTTTCTTTATCCTTTCCAGCTTTTTCCTTAAACTGAGTCATTCTATTTAACCAACCCATACGTGCTACGCAACTAAGTAACCATGAGCCCTCAGCATGAGCAGATACAGATGATTGGTTAAAAATTATACTTTTTTTTGGATCAATACCACTAGCAACAAAAGTTGCGGTAGTCTCACGTATATTTTTCTTCAAGATTTTTGGATCTTGTTTAACGGTAACAGCATGTAAATCAACGACACAAAATATACATTCATTATTATCATTCTGCAAATCTACGAAATTTTTAATCGCACCGATATAATTACCTAAGTGTAAATTACCTGTAGGTTGAACGCCTGAAAAGATTTTTTTAACTGTCATTTTAATACTTTATTTTAATATCACTTAATTTGAAAGCCCTAGTAAGTAATGAAACTACAAAGTAAATTAATATGCTCAAAATTATTAAAAAAAGTAAATAAATTACTTTATAATTATTTTCAAAAGTTAATTGACTATCAAAAAATGAAATTAAATTAAAAAGGCAAAAACCCATTATAATTGAAGATAAAGATACTCTAATCAATCTAAAAATTAAAATTTTATTGATTTTAAAATATTGTTTAATGTGCAAGTAAATGTAAAGTAGTAATGAATTAATCCAGGATGAAATTGATGTTGCAATTGGAATAATTATAAATCCGAAATCTTTAAAAAAAACTATACTAATCACTATATTTATTAAAACAGCTACTAGAGAAAAATAAAAAGGTATTTTTGTATTATCTCTTGCAAAGGTAAAATTTGAAAAAATTTTTATCAACGAAAATGCAGGAAGTCCTAAAGAAAAATAAAATAAAGCCTCTGCAGAATTTCTAACGGACTCTTTATCAAAAGAACCATAGCCAAACAGTGAAGAGACAATTTCCTCATTTGCAATTATTAATCCTACCATTGCAGGTAAACTTAGAAATAGCGATAACTCTAAAGATTTGTTTTGAATTCTATCTATATCTTTAATTTTGTTTTTTTGAATATAAGAAGATAATTTTGGAAGTATTACAGTTCCTATAGCTATACCTGCAATAGCTAGATTTATTTGATAAATTCTATCTGCATAGTATAAATATGAAACTGCACTTGCTTGAAAAGATGCGATTATTGTGCCGATTAGAATATTGATTTGAGTAACGCCTGAAGAAAATATACTAGGCAAAAGTTTTTTAAAAAAAAATTTTACCTCTTTAGAAAAAGCAAAATTTAGTTTAATGCGTGGTTGAAAAAATTTTTTAACAAATATCACTAAAAAAATAGCCTGTATTAACCCAGCAATAGTTACTGCATAAGACAAATAGAATACTAACTTGTCATCTAAAATTTTACCAAAAACTAGTACTCCAATCATCAAAATATTTAAAATTATTGGTGCAGCAGATGCTGCTGCAAACTTATTATGAGAATTTAAAATTGCTGAAAAGAATGATGCTAAACTGACGAAAAAAATAAAAGGAAATGTTATTTTTGTTAATTGGATGGCTAATAAATACTTTTCAGGGTTTGACCTGAACCCTGGGGCAATTATCGACACAAAAAAAGGCATAAATAATTCTGCTAAAATTACTAAAATGAGTAGAGACAGTGCTAAAAGATTTAACACCTCGTTTGCAAAATCTTTTGATTTTATTTTTCCTTTCACTAATTCTTTTGAATAACTAGGAACGAACGCTGCATTAAAAGATCCCTCTCCAAATAATCTTCTAAATGTATTTGGAATTCTAAATGCAACAAAGAAAGCATCTGCAACAGGCCCCGATCCGAGAAATATAGCAATAAAGAAATCTCTTAAATATCCCAATATACGACTTATTAAAGTATAAAAACTAAAAGTCCCAGTTGACTTAAT